>Ga0129317_1000340_pt1 | contig 52623 bp, 40 predicted proteins | sample Cm1ome_FD_94430 | JGI IMG/M metagenome (GOLD analysis project Ga0129317, IMG submission 94430) | Eastern black-and-white colobus group fecal microbial communities from Wisconsin, USA - Cm1105 metagenome | ecosystem: Host-associated > Mammals > Digestive system > Large intestine > Fecal | place... | reverse complement strand
TGCTTATTTGCATCGTTTGTCTCTATTTGTACTATCTGTGAGATTCTGTCTTGCTCACTATGGAGCCGCTTCATCTCTTAGACTAGTTTCTACACTATAAAGTTTTCAAGGTTCTGCTGTCTTTAAGCGACAACTCGTTTAGTATATCACTGCAACAAGTGCTTGTCAACAGTTTTCTAAACTTTTTTGTCTCAGCGCTTCTCAAGGAGAAGTGCTTCAAGCGACAACTTGTTTAGTGTACTCGTTTTCGAATGCAGTGTCAACAACTTTTTGAAATTAATTATTCCTAGTATTTTGGTGAGTTCATAATGTACTTCTTGATTTCCTGAAGCACTTCATTTGAATTCTTATGAACGATATTAGGATATGCTCTGATAATTCTTCCAGCTCCGACAATCTTGTGTCTTGCGAGAATCGTGCTGAGTCCTTCTCTTCGTACTTCGATTCTTGCTTCAAGCTCTTCCTTGCTCTTCTCAAGCTCAAACTTCGTAACAAGTATTCTCTCATCCACGTTCTCTTTACGTTCGAGAGTCTCTTCTCCAATCCTTGTACTGAGTTCGTCGCTGACACGTCTAAGTTTCTTCTGAAGCTCATCGATTTCTCTGAACTTCGTGTCAACACCTGCAACAATAAGGACTGATACAGTCACATCAACAGCCATTACAAGATAAATACATGCAAGAACAACATAGCTCGCTGTGCTCTGATGTATAAATGTATGTCTCATCACTCTGGCGAAGAATGGAAACACCTCATGCAGTACAAATACCATTCCAAGACCCCAGTAAAGGCTGAACTCAAGGCAGATATAACCATTCAGATTGAATCTGCAGTCTCGGTAATCCCACCATCTTGCATGAAACAGCTTGTCGAGGAGCCATCCTCCTATAAGCTCGATCAGAGTTGATACAACTATTCCGAATATAAATATTGTAAATGCCGGAATCGATCTAAGTGAATCATGAAAGAAAGTCTGTACGAGCATGACCGAAGCTATTACTCCAAATCCATAGATCGGACAGATTGGCCCGTTTAGGAATCCTCTGTTTACCACTATACCCTTACTGACCGCCTGATAAGTAACCTCAAGACACCAGCCAAGGAACGCATATAAAGGGAAATATACCAGTATCTGAAATAAAGTCATCAAGCTACCCTCCGTTATCAAAATAATGTTATATTATAATATACCTATTATATATCAATCATCAACCAAGTTAGGAAATCACCACATGATCGTCACATCACAGGAAATTGCGAATAAGATTAAAGGAGCTGGCGGCACTGCCTACTATGTCGGTGGCTGCGTAAGAGATAAGCTGCTTGGAAGGACAAGTAACGATATCGATATTGAAGTTCACGGTCTGACAGAGGACGAGCTCGAAGCGGCGCTTTCGGGACTTGGCGACACTCTTTCTTTTGGCCGAAGCTTTGGTGTGCACACGCTCAAGGGCACGAATATCGATATTGCTCTGCCGAGAAGCGAATATTCGACAGGTGATGGGCATAGGGATTTTGAGATTGTGGTTGATCCTTTTATTGGACCAGAGGCTGCATCGCGACGTAGGGATTTTACGATTAACGCTCTGATGGAGAATGTTCTTACCGGCCAGATTCTTGATTTTCATAGTGGTTTAAGTGATCTTGATGCCGGGATAATCCGTCACATCGATAATGATTCTTTTGTCGAGGATCCTCTGAGGGTTCTGAGAGCCTGCGGTTTTGTGGCGAGACTTGGTTTTGAGATTGCGGATGAGACAAGAGAGCTTTGTAGGGGTATTGATATTTCATTTCTTTCGAGAGAGCGAGTTGAAGAGGAGCTTCGGAAGGCGCTTCTTTTCTCTGAGAAGCCATCGGTATTCTTTGAAGAGCTTCGCAATATGAATCAGCTGGGTGTGTGGTTTTCTGAAATTGAGAAGCTGATTGGAATTCCGCAGGATCCGATTTTTCATCCTGAAGGCGATGTGTGGGTTCATACAATGGAAGTGATTGACCGAGCGGCAGGATTTAGGGATAAGGTGTCCGATCCTTTTGCGTTTATGCTGCTTGCGCTGACTCACGACTTTGGCAAGATTACTGCGACCGAATTTATCAAAGGAAGATATCATGCTTATGGGCACGAGGTTCAGGGGCTTCCAATTGCGGAAGAATTTCTGAATCGCGTGATTGGCAGAAAAGGTATAAAGAAATATGTGAAGAATATGATGCCACTTCATATGAAGCCTAACGTTGCGGCATATGTTAAATCATCTGAAAAGTCCACGAGCAAAATGTTCGACGAAGCGATTGCTCCAGCTGACCTTATTTATTTTGCGATGTCTGACAAGCCGGTAGTTTCCGGTGGCGAGCCATACGAGGGTGATCCGGAATTTCTGTGGCAAAGACTCGAAATTTTTGACAGTGTTATGAAGAAGCCTTATGTCTCAGGTGAGGATCTGATCAAAGCAGGCTACGAGCCCGGCGAGAAATTCGGGAAGCTTCTCGAATATGCTCACAAGCTCAGGCTCGCAGGTGTTGATAAAGATAGTGCGATGAAGCAGATTGCAGGTTACGCTCGCACTCTAAAGTGATGCCCTCTCGCGAAGCATCGTAATCTCAGCAGCGTAACCGCTAAGCTTCTCATGCGGTGTTTCAAGAATGCATGGAAGGCCAATAAATGCTGGATGCGTAATAATCTTGACCATCGCATTGGTTCCAATCGTGCCTTCTCCAATGCGAGCATGCCTATCCTTCTTCGCACCGAGAGGATTCAGGCTGTCATTAATATGAAGAGCCTTAAGTCTATCCAGACCTACAATTCTGTCGAACTCATCTAGAACGCCATCGAGATTATTTACTATGTCATAGCCACCATCACTTACATGGCATGTGTCGAGGCATACTCCGATCTTGTCATTGCACTTGGTTCTTGAGATGATTTCTGCGAGCTCTTCGAAGCACCTTCCAACCTCGCTGCCCTTGCCGGCCATCGTCTCAAGGAGTACTGTCGTCGACTGCTCCGGTTTCATAACCTGGTTTAAGACATCACAGATCATTTCGATTCCCTTCTCAGTACCCTGTCCAACATGACTTCCCGGATGGAAGTTATAGTAATTGCCAGGCAGATATTCCATTCTCTCAAGGTCATCCGCCATCGCCATCAGTGCGAAGTCCCGTGTCTTCGATGTTGCTGAGCATGGATTAAGTGTGTACGGTGCATGAGCAACAAGCTTGCCGAAATTATTCTCCTCAAGAATATTCTTAAGAGCTTCAACATCTGCAGGGTCAATTGCCTTGGCAGATCCGCCTCTTGGATTTCTTGTAAAAAATGCAAATGTATTCGCTCCTATCTTCAGCGCATCGCGTCCCATATTCTCAAAGCCGCCGGATGTCGACAGATGGCAGCCGATGTATAGTTCTTTGTTCATAGTTACCTCTCTAGATGTGCCTCCAACATCTGTTAATTTGTATTTCTGAAAAGTTGCCTTATTTCTAGCTTTTTTCAGAAATTTTCTGAAAAATATCATATAATTGCGTTTTTCAAAAAATGATTTCTGCCAAAATCACTTTCCCTCGCTTACACTGCCGTTCCGCTGATCTGATGCTCTTTTCTCATTTCTGAAAAATACTCGATTCGACACTCATTTTCAGAAAATTTCGTAAAACTTATGCAAAATCAAGGGTTTTTACGAAATCATTCATGATAAGAAGTTGCTTGATATCAGCAATCAATCACCACGAATAACCAGACATCTAATCTTTTTTCTAAAACAGCATAATTTGAAGGATTTTCAGAAATTTTCTGAAAATCTGCCCGATTTGGATGATTTTTCAGAAACCCCCATCCTGCCATCAGCCATCCAGTAATTCAACTAGCTATCTAGTAGCCCCGTTACTCTTCTCGAGATGCTGCTGAATCAGATTCATGCTTCTTCAATGCTCTTCTCGCCTTAACAAGCTTATACACTTCAGGTCTTGTCTTCTTCAAATGTTCATCAAGCACCTGACGTTTCTCAACAAATCGTTCTGCCAGTTCAGGATGCTCTTCTTTAATTCTTTCGTAAACCTTTCGTCTGCTTAACTCTATGGAATCAGCAAGCGCAGTCTCATCTCTTCCGGAAATTCTTACAATTTCCTTCAGATGCTCTTCGAGATGCTCTAGCCATTCGTCCTCATCAAGCTCTTCCTTATAGGTCCACTTACCATTAAAGAGCTTATCCATATCACCAGTTTCTTTGAGCTGCTCAATCTGAAGATTAATCTGCTTCTCAATGAACTTCTCAGAATCAGCTCCAAACGCCCATGTCAGCTCCTGCATTTTCGAATTAATCTGTCTTCTTCTTGGTGAAATCAAAGTTCTCTGGGTGCTGCCACCTACAATCGGATAAGGTCTTCTGATACCGAGGTCCTTAAGCGCGATACTTATAGACTTTCTGACAGCGCCTTCCTCAATCATATAGCAGAGACCGAGCTTGCGAAGCTGCTGGTTAAGATCCGAAATATGCTCAGTCATGTAGAACCTTATATCCTTCTCCTTAAGCTGCTTGTAGACATTCTCTATCGTCTCTGCAGCGGTTACGTCAATGCTTGTAATTCCACTCGCATCGACAATTACCGCACGCGTATCATCATTAATGACACTCTCGATATCACGTTGGAACGCCTTGCAATTCGCGAAGAACAGACTGCTGCTGAACTTATAAATAACAATTCCCTCAAGTGGCTTAACCTCGTCGCTTTCGCTGAGAGCTCTGAACTCTCTGTGTTCCGGATGGTATCCCACGAAAGCTCTCGCAGGCTTTGACGATCTTAGAATCATCTCGCCAAAAGACAGGAATACGCCGATCACAACTCCGTTTATTGTTCCGAAGATAAGCACTCCGAAGAAAGCTCCTGCAAAAATCAGAAACTCTTTCTTATTAAGTGTCCACAGCTTCTTCGCAAGATGAAATTCTGTCGCGCCCCAGAGCGCACAGATTACAATCGCAGTCAGAACCGGAACCGGCAGGTATCCGATAAAGCCCGTACCACAAAGGAGTACCACAATCATAGTAAGTCCCGCAATGAGACCTGTGAGTTGTGTTCTGCTCTGATACTGCTCGCCCATCGCCGTTCTCGAAACCGAACCGTTCATCGGACAGCAGCCCGTAAACGATGCCGCAAGATTACCGAGTGCAAAAGCAAATATCTCAGAGTTGTCATCTATTCTATATCCATTTTTCTGTGCAAAATTATTCTCCGCAAGAAGAGTTTCCGCCATTATTACGCCCGCTACCGAAAGACTGATTGTAAATGCATCCGTCAGAGGTACGGCGCCAAAATTAGGGATGCTCCACTTAGGAAGTCCCGGCTCAACCGAGGCAAGAGTCGCTACTCCCCATTCATCCATTGGAAGGAACTTAGTCATCAGAGCACCGACAGCCATGACAACCACGGCAGACGGAAACTTTGGAATGACTCTTTTGGCAACGGAAAGAATTACAATCGTCGAAACACCAAGTACCAGCGAAGGTATATTAATCTGAAGCGCCGTATGATAAATATGTTCAACGAGCTCGAAAAGCTCTCCGACACCGGATGTTCCTCCCATCAGCTTAGGTACCTGCATAAGAATGATCGTAGTGCAGATTCCCGTGATAAAACCGCCCATTACCGGGAGCGAAATATAATTAACGAGTCGCCCGGCCTTAAACAGATAGAAGACCAAAAGCCAGATTGCAATATAAAATGTCAGCACCGGAACAGCCGCCATCGCCTGCGGCGAGCCATTCTCAATTCCAAGGGTTATAAGCGCTGAACCGATAAGTGCCGCCGGCGCCGCATCTACTCCGAAGATGAACTGTGGAGATGTAGAAAAAAGTGCAAACAGGATTATCGGAAATACCGAGCCATACAGTCCGTAAACCGCAGGCAGTCCGGCAATCTGCGAGTATCCCATCGAAATAGGGATAGATACCGCAGCAATAACAACTCCCGCAAGGATATCCTTCGGGAGATTAGCTTTGTCATAATTTCTTAGTGTAGGTGTAATTTTCATTTTAACTGCCACCATTATTCATATAGATTTGTGCATAAAATGCACATTGCTATTTTACTACAACGAATGATTTCATTGTGAAGCTATAAAGAAAAACGGCGCCTTTACCGGAAATCCTTACGGACCTTCCAGGAGAGGCGTCGTTTATTCGTTATATATTAGTCGCGAGCCCTTATCTCGTTAATCATGCAATGGAACACTTCCTTGCTGTAATCACCAAGAGAATATGAAGCATTGTTCATGCACCAGTCAGTCACAATTGCTCTCTCGCACATTGAGTAGAACCTTGATATCTCAAGAGTTGTGCGATCCGTACGAATCGTACCCTCTTCCTTGCCCTGCTCAATCAGTCTGTTCATAAGGATGAAATAGTATCTGTTCCTATCAAGGAGGTTGAATCCACCCTTCTTAACAAGCTGCATTGAGTACAGGTTTGCAATCAGGTCAAAAGGGATATTGTGCTCGATGTAGCTATGCATCTCTCCATTCATGTAAACCAGCTTCTCGAAGCAATTCATATCCGCCGGGAATGTCTCCTCTATCTCCTCGTAATAATCATCAAGAAGCTCCGATACGGCGTTGAGAAGCTCGTCCTTGCCTCTGAAATGATAGTAGAAAGATCCTCTTGCTACACCTACCTTGTCGATTATGTCCTGTATTGTTGTTTCCTCGTATCCTTTCTCGAAGAACAGCTCAAATGCGCCCTCGAGAATTGTCTGTCTGAGATTCTTCTTCACGGTCCTACCTTCTAATACTGTAAATTTATTGCCTGATTACTTACCAAGCTCTCTAGCTCTAATTGTAGCCTTAGATACAGTATCAATGCAAGCACCTCTGAAGCCGTGCTCCTCAAGAGTTCTAACACCTACGATAGTGTTTCCTCCAGGTGAGCATACTCTATCCTTAAGAACGTCTGGGTGATCGCCAGTCTCAAGTACCATCTTAGCAGCTCCGTATACTGTCTGAGCAGCAAGCTTAAGAGCTGTAGGTCTTGGAAGTCCCTCAAGAACTCCACCGTCAGCAAGTGCCTCGATGAACATGTAAACGTAAGCTGGACCTGCACCTGAAAGACCAGTTGCTGTATCGATGAGGTGCTCAGGCATCCACTCGAATACTCCGAGTGCTCCGAAGAGCTTCTCAGCGAAAGCCTTTTCCTCGTCAGTAAGGTCGCAGTCTGCATCTAGAGCGAATGCACCAGCGTTAACGAGTGCTGGAGTGTTAGGCATTGTTCTCAGAAGTCTAACGTTAGCCTGGATCATTGATCTTACAGCCTCTGCCTTGAGTCCAGCCATAATTGAAATAACAGCCTTACCCTCAAGTGAATTCTCAAGACTTGCGATAGCACCAGCAGCATACTGTGGCTTAAGTGCAATTACAACGATGTCAGCCTGACCAAGGTCAGTGTTCTTATCGCAGATGTTGCATCCGAGAGCTGCATACTTGTCCTTGATTGCCTGTGAGAAATCAGCAACGTATACATCCTGTGGAGCAAATACTCCTGCATCAAGTGCGCCGCTTAGAATTGCGCCACCCATAGCGCCGGCTCCGAGAAATCCGATTTTCATAATAAAATACCCCCTTAATATATTAAACGCGATTTAGAAAGACTGCTCAGTTCTGTTGATGATCTCATCCTGAAGTGGCTTGTCAAGGTTACGGAAGAAATCACTGTATCCAGCTACTCTTACGATAAGGTCCTTGTAGTCCTCAGGGTTCTTCTGAGCATTAATCAGAGTCTGCTTGTCAACAACGTTGAACTGAATGTGATGTCCATCCATCGCAAAATATGAACGAATCAGGTTAGCCATATGATCAAGACCAGCCTCACCTGCTACAACATTAGGAGTGAACTTCTGGTTAAGAAGAGTTCCTGATGTTGCAAGGTGATCCATCTTAGCACATGACTTGATAACAGCTGTAGGTCCGTTAGTATCAGCTGACTTCTCTGGTGAGATACCCTCTGATACAGGTACGTTAGCCTTTCTACCGTTTGCTGTAGCGAGGATAACATCTCCGAAGTAAACGTGGCAAGTTGTAGGAAGCATGTCGATTCCGTACTTACCGCCCTTCATGTTAGGACGTCCTACGATTGTATCGTGATAGAGGTCGAATACATCTCTCATTAGATCGTCAGCATAGTCATCGTCATTTCCGTACTTAGGAGTGTTGTCGCTAACCATTCTGTAGATTGCATCGTAACCCTCGTAGTTATGATCCATAGCCTCAAGAAGCTCTTCCATAGTGAAGTTCTTCTTGTCAAATACGTTGTACTTAACTGAAGCAAGACAGTCTGTAACAGTACCAATACCTACACCCTGGATGAACTGAGTGTTGTATCTTGCACCACCAGCATTGTAGTCCTTACCCTTTGAGATACAGTCGTTAGTTACAACTGAGAGGAATGGAGTAGGCATGTACTCTGCGAAAATCTTCTCGATTACGTTGTTTCCTCTGATCTTGATGTTAACGAAGTACTCAAGCTGCTTCTTGAATGCATCCCAGAGCTCATCGTAAGTCTTGAAGTCCTTAGCATATCCAGTCTCAAGACCGAGCTGCTGCTTTGAATATGTATCATATCCATTGTAGAGAGTGAGCTGGAAAATCTTAGGAATGTTGAGGTATCCAGTAAGGATATAAGCCTCGCTTCCCCATGCTCCTGTCTCTACGCAACCTGAAGATCCGCCTCTTCTAGCGTCCTCAAGGCTCTTTCCAGCGTTTACAAGCTCAAGAATCTGAGCCTCTGTGTTATAGAATGCAGGCTGACCCCATCCCTTTCTTGAGATCTCGCAAGCTCTCTTAAGGAACTTCTGAGGAGTCTTTCTGCTGATTGTTACGTTTGAGTTAGGCTGTACAAGCTTCATCTCATCCATACAGTCAAGAATGAGGTATGAAACCTCGTTAACTCCGTCCTTACCATCAGGAGTTACTCCACCTGTGTTGATGTTAGCAAAGTCTGTATAAGTTGATGACTCCTTAAGAGTTACTCCAACCTTTACAGGTGCTGGCTGGTTGTAGAACTTAACCCATAGACACTCAAGAAGCTCAAGAGCCTTCTCGTCATCAAGGATTCCCTCTTCTACATCGTGTCTGTAATACTTGATTGTGTGCTGGTCAAGACGTCCTGGTGAGAATGCATCCCATGGGTTCAGGTCTGTAGTTACACCAAGGTGTGTGAACCAATAGAGCTGAAGTGCCTGCCAGAAAGTCTGTGGCTTATGCTTAGGAACAACCTCGAGGTTGGCTGCGATCTGAAGAAGCTCTGCCTTTCTAGTCTCGTCAGTCTCCTTCTCAGCCATCTCAAGCGCAAGCTCGTGATATCTCTCACCAAGGATGATTACTGCATCGCATGCAATATCCATAGCCTTAAGCTGTTCCATCTTGTCATATGCTTCTGTATCGTTAAAGAAGTCAAGCTCGTCCATAGTCTTCTTGATCTTCTCCTTATAATCCATATATCCGTTAGTGAATACCTGCTCACCACCGCAAGTATGTCCAGGACCTCTCTGCTCCATGAACTCAGTGAATACTCCAGCGCCATAGCACTTCTTCCACTCCTCAGTCATTGAAGCAAGAACCTTATCTCTTGTAGCCTTACCCTTCCAGAAAGGAATAATCTCCTCTGCCTGGATTCTTCTGTCCTCGTCAGTAGTGTGGAATGATACGAGGTCTCTCTCGCTCATGATTACCATATCCTCTACGCTGTGGCAGCAGATCTCTGGGAATGTAGGTGATGCCTGTGGGTCGCAACCCTTCTCGCCAACGATGAGTTCACCATCTCCAAGATAAAGAGTCTTTCTTGAGAAATACTCTCTAAGAGACATTGCTCTAAGTACAGGGATTGAAACCTTTCCCTCCCACTCCTTGTAAACCTCTGTCTCGATTCTTGCTCTCTCAAGGTCGATGTGAACAGGTGTTGTTACTGAAAGCTCTCTCAGCTTCTGAATTCTTTCATTCATTCCGCGCTTTTCCATCTTTACTATCCTCCTATATGAGTATTGTTAAAACCGGCTTCTTTAAACATCTGAACGTACTTGTCCATGTCTTCATCACTAGGTGCTCGAAGCTCTTCACCTTGGTATATCATTCCCACCTTGGCATACTTGTGGCTTCCTGTATTGTGGTAAGGAAGCAGATTAACCTGTGCAGGAGTAATATCATTGTCCTTAAGGAATTTGATTGTCGCCTGTATGTTCTTCTCTGAACCGCTGACTCCGTCGATCATAGGAATTCTCAGGTAGATTCTTGCACCTACTCTGGCAATGCCTGCTAGGTTGTCAAAAATCAGCTTATTGTCAAATCCTGTATATTCCTTGTGAAGCTCCGAGTCGATAGTCTTAATGTCATACAGGAATGTATCGACGTAAGGGAGTATCTTCTCAAAGTTCTCGTATGGGGCAAAACCACAGGTGTCTATAGTCACGCTGATTCCCTCATGGTGGAGTCTCTTAACAACATCGAGGATATAGTCGCTGTCCATAGTCATTACCTCTCCACCTGAGAGTGTAACTCCGCCTCCTGACTCCTCATAGAACATGAGATCCTTCTTGAGCTCCTTAACAAGCTCTCGAGGTGAATAATCCTTACCAATAACCTCTCTTAGTCCGTTAGGGCAGTAGATTGTGCACTTACCACAGAATGTGCACTTACTTGTGTCTGCCTCCGGAACCCTTCCGTTCATATGGAGTGCGTTCTCAGGACATGCCTTAACGCATGATCCGCAGCCTGTGCATTTCTCTGCGTCAAACTGCATTTCTCTCTCGTATCTCTGAGTCTCAGGATTATGACACCAGATACACTTGAGAGGACAACCCTTAAAGAATACAGTCGTTCTAATTCCGTCTCCGTCATGAATAGAAAATTTCTGAATGTTAGTAATATGATTCATTAACCGTTCTCTCCAAATTAAACTCAAGTTTAGACTGCAGTACAATTTATATCTTCCCTTATAATAAGACTTTGTTAAGAGTCTGTCAATTAAATATCAAACTTATTCTTATTATTTTTTCAAATACATATTTCGGTTCGAAATGAGTTCTTGAATGGTATGCAAATTGCCTCAAAAAAAGGCAAAGACACCTGAATTTAGAGGTATCTTTGCCTTATTAACCATTATTATCTACATATCCTCATCCCATATGCAGAACTTGTTCTTACCTGTTAACTTTGCCTTATACAGTGCCTTATCCGCTCTATCGAATACTTCACCGTATGAGTCACCTCTAGTCTCCCAGATTGCTGCTCCACCTGAACATGAAATCAGAAGATTGTCTATTACAAGATTGTTATTCTCAAACATCTCAGTATAGTCGTGAAGAACCCGGCCAAGATTCTCGCTGAGTGCCTCTCTGTCTCCACAGTTTCTGATTATAGCTATTATCTCATCTCCACCGAATCTGCAGAATATGTTATCTTCGCCAAGAACACTCTTCACGATGTCAGCGAAACTCTTAATCGCCCAGTCGCCCCTTGCATGACCAAGTGAATCATTAATCTCCTTCAGATTATCCATATCAAACAGGCAGACCGCAATCGGCATATCTGTAGGATTCAGTTTGATAATCTCATCATCAAGACCTCTTCTATTAAGAATTCCCGTCATATAGTCGTGGTAAGCAACCTTCTTGAGAAGACTGATTTGTTCGCTGTAGCTGCACAGATTCACCATCAGCTTGATGTGCTTCATAACATCGTGCGCAGGATGACTCTTGCACAGTATATCATTAACCTGATCAAGGAAGGCTCCCTCAGTCACCTGACCTGAATTAGAGAATGCAAGTATTATAGGAAGATCCATTATAGCCTGTGTCTGCCTGATGTATCTGACAACTTTCTCAGCACCGTTATCTCTAAGTGTGTTGCTTACAACAACAGCAGCTATATCTACGCATCCATCAGACAGCTGCCTATTAATTATATCAATTGCAGATTCTGTATCCTCTGCATGGATTACTCTGTTTGATCCTCTGAACGCATCAGTCATCTTTGAGTAGTAATCCGCATCTTCATCAACAACAAGAACACTAAGTCCCTCGAATCTGTTGTGAGATTCAGGAAATGATGGCCTGTTATCTCTAAGCCTGGCGTCGTTTAATGCCAAAACCTCGAATTCTTCAACAGGAACAGGCTTTGAGAAGAAGTATCCCTGAGCCGTATCGCAGCCGATTGCCTTAAGTCTCTGCAGCTGATTGATTGTCTCAACTCCCTCTGCAGTTACACTCAGGTGAAGCTTATGAGCCATAGTAACGATATTGCTTAGAATACTGCGGTTTAGACTCTTGGCAGTCTCATTTCTGACAAAAGCCATATCAAGCTTCATAATATCAAGCTTCATAATATCAAGCTTCATCTCGCCGAGCATGTTAAGCGATGAATCGCCGCTTCCGAAGTCATCCATCTCTATGATAAATCCAAGAGCCCTAAGCTCTTCTACAGACGTCATAATCTGATAAGGATTATCCACATAAGCAGACTCTGTTATCTCAAGATGTAGAAGGTGATATGGAATATCATACTTCTCAACTAAGCCAGAAAGAACTGTAACGATATTCTTTCTGTAAAGATCTGCTCTTGAAACATTAACAGATACCGGTACTACAGGCTTACCATCCCTAATCCAACCCGAGATAATCTGGCATGTCTTCTCCCATACATAACAGTCGAGATTGAATATAAAGCGTTCTTCTCAAAGACAGGAATAAACTCTCCTGGTGGAATCATTCCCCATTCAGGGTGCTTCCATCTTACAAGAGCCTCAGCTCCATTCATGCTGTTATCTGTAAGATTGTACTTAGGCTGAAGATAAACAACGAACTGTTCATCCAAAAGTGCACCCATCATTGCATCCGTAATACGCTTCTCTTTGACGAGAGCTTCTCTTAAAGCATCGTCATACACATGATAATACTTACCGTAAATGCCCTTGATACTCTGTACAGCAAGCTGAGCTCTATCACACATCTTCTCAACACTTATATCTGAGTCGTCGACTTCATATATACCCCACTTTATCCTTACATTCTTGAATGTAAAAATCTGATCCTTACTCAGAAGCTCAACAAACTTCTCTCTACTGCTTCTTTCATAATCACTCTCTACAAGGCATACGAACTTGTCTGCCTGAAACCTTCCGCAGATACCACGACCCTCAAGATTCTCGCGAATCTGTTTCGAAAGCTTCACAAGCAATCTGTCACCCTCTTCATATCCAAAAATGTCATTGTATAGATTGAAATCCTCGATATCAGTACATACAATAACGTACTCCTTATCAGGATTCTGTGTAATCATCTCATCAGCCTTAACGTAGAAATAATCCTTGCTCATAAGGCCTGTCAGTCTGTCAGTGTTCATCTGATTGATGAATGCTGCTGTTTCTCTGAATTTAATGAGTCTCGCTACTCTGTTAAGGATTACATCTCTATTGTATGGCTTAGGGACAAACTCAGTGGCACCGTGCTTTAGTGCATCGACCTCTACTCGATTAGCGCTCTCCTGAGTTGTGACGATGACAGGAATCAGTGAAAGCTCCTTGTCACGCATCAATACGTCAAGAAAGCTGTATCCATCCATGACAGGCATGAACAGATCCAGCAATATTAGAGATATATCGTTCTTGTGAGCTCTGAGAATCTCTAAAGCATCCATGCCGTTCTCAGCTTCAATCGTCTCATACGTATCAGATAATATGACGCTAAGAATCTCTCTATTAAGAGCTTCATCCTCTACGATCAGAACAGTCTTCTTGTAACTCATAAATGTTCATTCTCCTTATACTGACGCATAGCTTCTAATTGTAGAAACTGTCATATTGTAATCTTTCCTAACCGATTCAAACAGTTCCCTAGCTCTGTCAGATACCTCTGCATCTCCAGATCTCAGCTCCTCTGTCAGCTCTGATACCGAACCGCACAGCTTAGTAATGCTAAGATTAGCACAAACACCCTTAAGTGTATGTGCAGCCTTAAATGCATCCTCTCTCACGCCAGCATTCATCTGACGGCATAGCGCCTCATAGCTTCCATCATCTAGAAACTTAATGATAAACTTCTCAACAAGCGCAGGGCTTATAAGACGGCCGAGTGCCTCCTGGTAATTTCCGCCCATATCCTTATAGCATTCTTCTACTCTCAAAGCTCTGTACCTCCCTGAATGACAAAAAATTGTCCATAATATACACTGTGATTATATCGTTTTTGGTTATACCTAACAATCTAAATCAGAAATTAAAGATCCCACTCAATCATAAATACAAAGATTATCACATAAATCAGCGCACATACAGGCAGAACCTCAGTCTGTGAGTGTACCGACAGCAGTGCTCCGGCAATCGCACCGAAAATAAAAAAGGCTATTATTCCGTATGAACAGAGCATTCTATGTCTTTCTTTACGGTTCTTCTTGTGAATGTAATTGCTAAGTGCCTCGGTGCCGCTTCTGAGATTTCCAGTACACATTGTCGATGCAAACGCAAATCCCCTGACCTTTCTGAAGGTCTGAACCTGCATGGCACATACAAACGAAATAATGACGTTTACGAAATGATTGAATTCACCCTGCGGAACGAAGGAAATTGCAGCAATAAGCGCAATCTCAATTCCGACCATCACATGTCTCCAGTGGAACCTGTGCATCTCTTCCGTCTTGAATCTGAGCTTCATCTGCTCAGTTATCAGTACACCTATGGCAAAAGCAATGACAGGAACGATGGCCGAAAACATTCCGCGCCAGTCCCCGTCTACTGCTCTGATGCCTATAAGTACTATGTTTCCTGTCTGTGCGTTGGCAAAAACTCCGCCTCTGCATATGTATGTGTATGCATCGAGGATTCCGCCGGCAATAGCAAGAAGTGCTCCTACTCTGAATCTTTCCGATTCCTGAATCTTCATCCCAACTCCCTAATACTATAATTTTAATTAAAGAACATATAAGCAATACCTACTGCAAGTGAAAGGCTTGCCAGTGTTCTAGCAATATTATATGACTTCTCATTCTTATAGATAAGATGAAAAATTACCGAAAATACAGCTACAGCACCGAATGCCCACGAAATAATCTGTTCTGCTATGTAGTTAGATGGCTGTGAGCTCGCGTTAAGCCATGCAATAATCATACTGAGTATTGCTGTTGCGAAAAGCAGCACCATCTGAAGTCTCGGCTTCTTCACGATAAAGTTAAGAAGAATAACCGCTGCTGAAATATAACACGTAATTACAAATCCTAGAAAAAATACCCCCATTTAATTCACCTCACATTCTCTTCTCAATTAAAGTGAAAATCATCGGCCATACCAGAATAACGATAATGACCGGAATAAATGATTCAATGAACCCTGCGGCCCAGACTCCGATTCCTGCGCCTATACTTTTGCATGCAAAATTCGCTGCCGCAACAAGCACAACTCCCGCAATTCCGCGAAATATCTTCGTCCTCGCACTTACTTCTGTCGTGAAGCGAACCCATCTTTTCTCGCAGGGCCAGCCGATGCAGATTCCGAAGATGACGCCAGCAACCTTGTAGCAGTCTGCAATCATCTCCTCAGGATCAACAAGAAGCTCGCTACCATCATAGACTGCCTCGTAGGGCTTAAGGCTTGTATAAGCAAGGAATGCTACTGTAATGGCAATCATCACGCCTGCCCACAGCAGATCTCTGTTTTCTCCCGCTTCCAGCCAGTCGAGAAGTATTCCGGAAGCTACCACTCCGACAAATCCGACTGCTAATCCTGCTACTACATCTCTTGGAGTATGTACTCCAAGAAAATTTCTTGAGAAAGCTACAATAAAAGCTACAAGGAAGATAAGTATCTTCCAGATTCGCTTATTCACATCCGCGGCAATCGTTCCATAAATACTCATAGCATTCTGGCTGTGTCCACTTGGAAATGAATATCCGGTCGCACCCTCTATGGCTCCTGGATCTGGAACAATTCTTGAATCGAGAATCCAGGGGCGATTGATGCAGCAGATATTCTTAAGAAGCTGATTCGTTATATTTCCTATTGAAAGAGCCATTCCAATCCTTACACCTGTCCTCTTGCTTATGCACCAGTAGATCACAGCGATAAAAACCACGCTGATAGTGCTTCCGCCAAGATGTGTCACCGCATTCATAATGCTGGCAAGTTCCGGCATTGACTCTCTTATATTCTGAAGAGAAAGCAAATAATCTATGCCCATTTCTTTCCTCCACCATATCTTTCTAACATTGCATTATTATAGCATATCTCCCGTAAAGCTTATGTAAAAAAAAACAGGAACTCCGCGTGAAGCGAAATTCCTGTTCGTACACAATCACCATATTTGCCTTGCTTCTCATGCGGTCAGCGGAATATACCGACCTTAGAAATAATATTCTTTTTAGCCGAGAAGGAGTAAGCTGAATACGAGTGTGAAGAGGGCTACTGTCTCGATGATACCTACAACAATGAAGTAGTTAGCAGTACCCTTTCCTGTTGCTCCAAGAGCGTCTGCAGCTGCAGCTGCGCACTTACCCTGGAAAAGTCCTGAAAGACCGATTGCAAGTCCGCCGAAGAGACCAACACCAAGAGCAAGAGCAGGATCACAACCAGAACTCTTAATGAAGTTCATAAGAAGGAATCCGTAGATTGTCTGTGTAAGAGGTGCACCTGCGAACGCGATCATGATGAATGGAGCCTGCTTGCCACTTGCGTAGCACTTCTTCCATGCTCCTACTGAAGACATACCTGCAAAGCCTGTACCGAATGCTGAACCAGCTGCTGAAAGTCCAAGAGCTGCTGCCATACCAAGAAATGCGATATTCATAATAATTCTCCTTTACAAATTACTTTATAATCTTTTCGTTTTCTTTAAAAGGTTCGTATGCGATTCCCGTCCATTCAAGACCAACCTGGCCTGAGAACTCGAGTACGTTCAGACGTACACCGTGAACTACTACTGAAAGGAAGCACATTATGATATTCAAGCCGTGTCCTATAAGAACTACCACAACAGCCAGGATAACCATCGGTCCGCCGAAGCCTGCTGCGATATTATTAAAGCTCTGTGAAATTGCGAGTCCCGCCATACCTACGGCGAAAAGTCTGATGTAACTCATTACATTACCGAAACAGCTGATTGTGTTAAGGAATACTGTGAATGAGTCCGCCAGTCCTGCCTTAAGTCCCTGACCGAATGTCTTGTCAGGTGACATGCCGCCGAACATTACGACTAGCACGAACGCAATTCCGATGCAGATAAAGATTGGCTTGATTGGGAGTTTCTCTCCGATAACCAGATACAGTGAAAGCAGATACATTGCCACAACTGCAATCAGCCATCCGAGGTCGGCAACCCAGCTCAAATTCTTCTCAGAAATCTTCTTCTTGACTGCGAGAAGGCTTCCGAGAGCCATCTGAATTGCTCCGATTGAGAACGAGAACTTCATAATCGCGTTCTGCTGTGCCGAAGCTGTAACTCCGAAATATTCAGGATAGTTAGCAAAGCTTGGTATTACCATTGCCTTGAGGAATGGCACCTTCATTGCACTTTCCATTCCGAACCACGTTCCTGTTATTGCACCCCATATTATAGTTGCAATTGATAGAACAAACAGCAGATAAGTTGCTGTATTGCGCTTCTTTGTCTTAATCACATATCCCGCTGTACCAAGGAGAATCAGCATTCCGTATGCTGCATCTCCGATAATCATAGCGAAGAACAGTGTGAAGAAGAGTAGGAACCAAAGTGATATATCTGTCTCTCTGTATCCAGGGAGAATTCCCAGAATATCGAATACCGGCTGAATCAGACCTGAAATCTTACCGAATCTGAGCTTAGTAGGAATCTTCTCATCGTCATCCTCTACATCAGATACTGCCCAGGCCCATCCGTTCTCTGACGCCGAAGCCTTAAATGCCTCGATGTCAACCTCAGGAACATATCCTGAAAGCCATACGAAGTTGTCATCAGATTCTGCAGTCTCGCTTGCAGATGACATAAACTCCGCATTCTGTGCTCTAAGCATTGCCGCATTGAAGCTTTCCATGTATAGTGCTGCATTTCTGAATACAGCCTCACACTCCTCAATGCCCTGTGTGCACTCATTCTCTGCTTCCTCAAGATCCGCTGCACCTCTCTCCGGCAGATAGAACTCTGTAGCCGCAAACTGAGGCGGAAGCGCTCCTATAGAAGCAAACAGAACATCTTTCTTTACATCCTTAATGTGGATTACCTTAATCTCTTCATCTGCCACCAGCTGAGCATATGTCTCTGCCGATGCACGGTAGAAAAACAGCTCAAATCTGTGGTCTCTTAATGTATCGAGATCCTCAGGATTGAATTCGCCCCATGGTCCGATTCTGTCGAGCTCAGCCATAATAATTGTGAGCTCCTGTGTAAGAACCGACTTTCTATCAACGGCGTCTTTAACGTCTGAGTACATGCGGTCAAAAGCCTCTCCTGTCATAACCGGCGGTTTCTCGAGATTCTTTAATTCTTTCTTCTCCGGAACATATTCCGCGAGCATTGAGACTGTCTTGGATAATTCAGAAAACTCTTCTGTAACTGCATGTGTGGCAGCTTTCTTCTCTGCAATATGCATTACGCCGAGCTTCTTCAGTCCGTCGAGCATCTCTTTCTTACGTGAAAGCGATGACACGACGTAGACCATTTTCATTTTCTCTATCATTGTGCCGCCTCCACAAGTTTCTTCTTTGAAATCTTTCCGCGAACTACCGCAGCTGTCTGCTGGTCTCCGAGGTAAACACCGATTACTCTGATGTTTTCCTTCGCTTCAGGAATCTTAACCTTCTCGAAGAGGTTTACTCTCTGAGATGTTGAGCGAAGCTCCTTCTCAAGAAGTTCCTCTTGCTTACGAAGTGTTGAAACCAGTGCATCCAGTCTTGCAATCTCGCGGAGCTTAATCAGTGCAGTATCAACCCACAGAGGATATTCATCTACAGAATAATCAACATCCTTGAACTTAAGCTCCTCGAACTTAGGAACTGTAACTCCGGCGATGTTCTCTTCCTTGCAGACTACTGTGTCAGGCTGAACGAGATGATCAAGGCTCTTCTCTTCAGGAAAAAGTGTATTCTCTGCGAATACCTCTACCCAGTCATCGAGGTTACCTATCATCTGAACACGCTCAGCTTCCTTCTGCTCCAGTTCAGCTCTAGTCATCATAATTACCTGCTGAAGCTGCTGCTTCTTAAGCTGCAGGGTTGGGAGATAGCGCTGATACTGTTTCAGTCGGTCCTTCTGCACCTTCTGTTCATTTTTAGTAAGTTTGATAGCCACTGTCTGCTCCTTTTAACCCAGTGCTTCTCTCTTAGGCCATCTTTCCTTAATCAGACTTGTCTTGAGACCTGTCTCGTTAGGCTCAAAGCATTCTGCAAGAATTTCCCAACCAAGATCGAGCGCATCTTCAAGAGGAATATTTACACTAAGATCCATAAGCTTCTCTTCAAAAAGTCCTCCGAACTTCAGAAGCTTCTCGTCCCACTCTGTCATAAGGAATCCCATTGACTTCTTCTCAAGGCTCTCCTTGTACTGTGAGTAAAGCTTGATCATACCATCCATTACTGCACGGTGGTCGTCTCTAGTCTTTCCGTTAACATTCTGCTTAAGTCTTGAAAGTGAACCGAAAGGCTCGATATGACCATCCTTTAAGTAGTACTGACCCTCTGTGATATATCCTGTATTGTCAGGAACCGGATGAGTTACGTCATCTCCTGGCATTGTTGTAACACCAAGGATTGTGATTGATCCGGCACCCTCGATATCTACAGCCTTCTCATAACGTGATGCAAGGCTTGAGTAGAGGTCTCCAGGATATCCACGGTTTGATGGTACCTGTTCCATAGTAATCGCCATTTCCTTCTGAGCGTCAGCGAAGTTAGTCATGTCTGTAAGAAGAACAAGAACCTTCTTGCCCTCAAGTGCGAACTGCTCTGCTACTGCAAGAGACATGTCCGGTACAAGAGTACACTCTACGATAGGATCTGACGCTGTATGTACGAACATTACTGTGTGACCCATTACACCACCCTTCTCAAGGGTATCTCTGAATGTAAGGTAGTCATCATACTTAAGTCCCATTCCGCCAAGAACGATTACGTCAACCTCCGCCTGAAGGGCGATTCTTGCGAGAAGCTGGTTGTAAGGCTCACCTGAGATTGAGAAAATAGGGAGCTTCTGGCTCTCAACAAGTGTGTTGAATAGATCGATCATTGGGATACCTGTACGAATCATATTCTTAGGAAGGATACGCTTCGATGGGTTGAATGATGGACCGCCGATTGGAATCATGTTATCTGTAAGCGCTGGGCCGTTATCTCTTGGTACACCGGCTCCGTCAAAGATTCTTCCCATAAGGTTATCTGAGAATGAAACCATCATTGGCTTACCGAGGAAACGAACCTCATCGCTTGTTCCGACACCCTGTGCACCGGCAAATACCTGCAGTGACACGATATCCTTATCTAGTTTAATTACTGTCGCATAGCTGTCTCCAACAAGAGCAAGGTCTCCGTATCTAACACCCTCGGCTCTTACTGTAACTACGTTGCCGACAATAGATTCAATTTTAGTGTATACCTTTTGCATCTTATGTCCTCCTAGTTAACTGCCTTTGAGAGGTAGAAATCTGCAACCTTCTGCTTCTGAGCATCGAACTCTGGTGTTCCATATACTGTTCCGTGCCAGTCAAGGAACTCCTGTCTGAGCTGGTTGAAGAATGATCTGATTTCCTTCTTGTCTGTCATGTCGTAGTCCTTATGAAGAACGTCATACATCATGTCAAACTCAAGGCGCTGTCTTTCAGGTGAGCATGCTGCGTCAATCTCATCGAATGAGTTCTGCTGAAGATATACAGCATCTAGAAGCTCGCCCTTCTGATAGATTGTGTAGTCATCTGAAGAAGTTCCTTCTTCACCAACTACCTTCATCATCTGGTTTACTTCAACACTCTTTCTTAGGATTGCACGTGCATTCTCAACTCTATCCATGTCTACTACTCCAGTGTACTTAGACCATGAATCGATAGGATGGATTGCAGGGTACTTACGTGCATCTGAACGCTCTCTTGAAAGACCGTGGAATGCACCTACTACCTTAAGTGTTGCCTGAGTTACAGGTTCCTCGAAGTTACCACCTGCTGGTGATACTGATCCACCGATAGTTACAGAAGCAATTCTTCCATCCTTAAGCTTAACCTTACCTGCTCTCTCATAGAATGCAGCGATTGTTGACTCAAGGTATGCTGGGAATGCCTCTTCTCCAGGGATTTCCTCAAGACGTCCTGACATCTCTCTCATTGCCTGTGCCCAACGGCTTGTTGAGTCTGCAAGAAGAAGAACGTCAAGTCCCATCTGTCTGTAGTACTCAGCAAGAGTTACTGCTGTATAGCATGATGCCTCTCTGGCTGCAACCGGCATCGATGATGTGTTGCAGATGATAATAGTTCTCTCCATCATTGAACGACCTGTCTTAGGATCCTCAAGCTCTGGGAACTCCTTAAGGATTTCTACTACCTCACCGGCACGCTCTCCGCAGGCAGCTACGATTACAACGTCTGCCTCACCGTTCTTAGCCTCACTGTGCTGAAGTACTGTCTTACCTGCTCCGAAAGGTCCAGGGATACAGAATGTACCACCCTTAGCAACCGGAAGGAATGTATCGATTGAACGAAGCTGTGTTACAAGTGGCTCATCTGGTCTGAGTCTCTCCTGGTAGCACTTGTTAGCCTGCTTGATAGGCTGTGTGATTACCATGCTCAGTTCCTTCTCCTCGCCCTTGCTGTTAGCAATTACGCAGATTGTTGATCTAACGTGGTGCATACCAGCATCGACGATTGACTTTACTGTCCAGTCATTTCCCTTAAGTGTAAAAGGAACCATAATCTGGTTAGTGAACTGGAACTCCGGTACGCTACCGATAATTGATCCAGCTTCAACTCTGTCTCCTACCTTAACGCAAGGTGTGAAGTCCCACTCTCTATCTGGAATAGGGTCAAGGTAAACACCTCTCTCAAGGAAGAATCCGCACTTCTCAGCAAGATCAGGAAGCGGGTTCTGAAGACCGTCGAATACCTGTGTAAGAAGTCCAGGTCCGAGCTCTACGCTCATCAGCTCTCCTGTGAACTCTACAGGATCGCCAACCTTGATACCATTGGACATCTCATAAATCTGCATGCTGGCAATTCCGTTGTTTACACGGATAACCTCGCCCTTAAGACGCTTGCCATCAACAAGGATGTAAGCTACCTCGTTCTTACGAACTGCGCTCTCGAACTTAACGTTCGCAAGGTTGCCGTTGATGCCAGTTACATATCCTGTTACTGTTTCCATTTGATTATCTCCTGTTATAAGTTGTAAACGCTCTGTTGTACATTATCGAAGAGTCTCTTGAACTCAGCCTGTCCCTTCGACTTAACAAAGCAGCTCTGGCGTTCTAGTAATTTAAGTTTAATTGCGTATCCGAATAGGCACACATCGTCATAGAAATGACCTCCGATGTAGTGGTCAAGCGCCTCAAATTCATGCTCAAGGAGGAGCTTCTCTCCTTCAAGCGGATTCTTTGCTGAAAGCGCAGCCTGTGCAATAAGTGTACTTACCGGATCCTTGTCGTACTCAACCTGATATGACTTACCGAGAGCCACACTTCTCTGTGCATTAAGCTCTCTTGAAAGAGTCAGATAGAACTTGGACCATTTGTTCAGAACCGGTCCATCTGAAGACTCAAGTGTGAGATCTTTCAGAAGTTCAAATTTCTTGTCGCTGACGTTACCCTCGCACATGCTGATAAACTGATCATATGTGATAGGCATCTCTTCGTCCGCGTAGAGATCAGGCAGGCTGGACATTAAGTAGTAGTATGTAGCCATACTTTACCTCCCGATTATTAGAAATCCATATCTCTGAAGTAAGGCATCAGGAGCTGCATAATCTCCTCGTCTGTACAATCGAAATATCCTGATCCGTCCTTAGCAGCAAGTCTGAAACCTGAAGATATGCTTCTTACAGGTCTTACATCGAGACCATTTTTGATCTCCTCAGCAAGTGCTGCCTTAAGATCCTCTGTTACCTCTGCTACCTCTGCTGTGTAGTTTGACATATCTTCGCCAACAACTACTGCCTTGATAAGCTTGCCAAGAGTCTCTCCATTAAGCTCTTCTCTAACCTTAGTAGCAAGGATTCTGTCTACCTCTCCAAGAACATCAACCTTAAATGAGATCATTGCGTCTCTCTTAGCCTGCTCAGCGTTCTCGATAGCACCCTCTCTAAGTGTCTCGATCTCTCTTGTAGCAGCCTCAGTTGTTGCCTTTGCATCAGCGTTAGCCTTTGAGATGATATCCTCAGCCTTCTGCTTGGCATCAGCGATGATCTTCTCTGCCTGCTCGTTGGCAGCATCTATACCTTCCTTACGGATAGATGAAACCAAATCGTGAATCTGCAATTCCATGGACTGTTAACCTCCTGTTTCATTACGTTTAATAACGCGTACCGATATAGTGAATGCTATGTGCATAAACATATGAAAACACGTAAATCGTTTATCATTTGTTCGTATTGTATCACCGTAAAACAGTGCCGTCAAAGTGTCATATTCGTCAAAATGTACAGTCTTTGATATTTTTTTATCCAATCAAAATATGGCAAATTGTAGGATTTGCACAAATTGTATATTTATAAGCCGGATTGTATTTTTAAATGTATTATTTATGTATTTTGGCTATGTATTAAAAAAGAACATTGCTATTTTATGTATTGTTCACACTATTTTCACAAAGCAGCACCCTTTTCTCCTCAGTTAAAAAAATATCACAATTTGTTAACTTGTTTAGAAAAATGTACACAGGCTTTATGATGTATAATAAGGGGCATAAAGATAGCTAATGGAGTGAAATTATTATGAAAAAAGGACTGATTCTTGAAGGTGGTGCAATGCGTGGAATGTTCACCGCCGGTGTTATAGACGTGATGATGGAGGAAGGCATCGAATTCGACGGGGCGATAGGTGTTTCCGCTGGAGCTGCTTTTGGCTGCAACTATAAATCTCGGCAGATTGGACGAGTCCTCAGATACAACGTGAAGTTCTGCAAGGACAAGCGCTATTCGGGACTGTACAGTCTGCGAAAAGACGGCAACATCTACAGCGCAAGCTTCGCATACGGACTCGTTCCGCTGAAATACGATCCTTTTGACTTTGAAACTTATGAGGCGAATCCGATGGAGTTCTATGTTGTGTGCGTGGATGTCGAGACGGGTGAGCCGGTTTACCACAAGTATCTCGGCTGGGACGATCATGGTTTTGACTGGATTCGTGCCTCTGCTTCAATGCCGCTTGTCTCCGAGATTGTCGAGATCAACGGCCAAAAGCTTCTCGACGGCGGTATGACTGATTCCGTTCCAATCCAATATTTTGAAAGCATCGGATATGACAGAAATGTCATCGTCCTGACTCAGCCATACAATTATGTAAAGAAGAAGAACAAGCTTGTGCGTGTGATGCGCCGAAAATACCGCAAGTACCCAAAGATGGTCGATACGGTTGCAAGAAGGCATATCGTATATAATGAAACGCTTTCATATATAAAGAAAAAGGAGGCGCGCGGCGAAGTGCTTGTAATAAGGCCGGACGCGCCGCTTGAGATCGGAAAGCTCTGCAAGGATCCTAAGAAGATCCGCGAAGTGTACGAGCTCGGGCGCGAGGTAGCTACGAGGGAGATGGAGAAGATTAAAGCATTTCTGAAACAAGAGTAGACTGCGACTGCGAATTCCGATTTGCGCAATTTGTGATTTCTGAAAATATATAAAAATCCGTGGGACTTTCAGAAATATTTCTGAAAATCATTCCGATTCATAGCTTTTCAAAAAAAGAATTCAGCTGCTGGCATAGCCATGCAGCTGAACACTGAATCCTCGCAGAATCTACTCCTGTCGGATTTCGGAAAAACCTCTGCATTCCGTTGGTTTTTCCGAAATTTTTCTTAAAAATCAATTCAATTCCTGTTTCTTTCAGAAATGCAAAACTCCCAGTCAAATTCCACAACCGGAGCGGGATGTTCCTAGCCGCCAATGAAAAGCATTTTGGCCGAAACCATTTCTTAAAAAACTGCATTTTACGATAATTTTCCGAAAAATTTCTGAAAAGTAGCTCGAAAACAGTATTTTTTCAGAAATCACAACTACTTGAATCCCCGTTAATGTGCCGGATTTACGTGCACCATCACGTGCTTTACTTTGCTGAAGCTGTGCTCTATCGAGTCGTGCACTTCTGTTGCGATTGCATGAGCATCATTAAGTGTCATGCTTCCGTCAACTGCAATCTCAACATCTACATAATACTCACTTCCGAATATTCTGGTCTGGAGCATATCAATTCCTATGACCTTATCGTTAGCCATAATGCACTTACGAAGCTTGCGCTGTGACTCATCGTCAATCGAACGGTCAACCATCTTATTCACGGCATCCTTGAAGATATCGAACGCGGCTTTTGCAATAAAGATGAAGATGATCAAGCTGGCTACGGAGTCCATGATTGGGACGCCCATTCTTGCGCCGGCGATACCGATAAGTGCTCCGACTGATGAGAGTGCGTCGGAACGGTGATGCCATGCGTCGGCCATAAGTGCACTTGAATCAATCTTCTTGGCATTAAAGCGAGTGTACCAGTACATTGCTTCCTTAGATGCAATCGACACAATTGATGCGACCAGAGCAAGCATACCCGGTACAGGGATATCGCTGTAGTTGCCGCTCATTATTGTCTTAAAGGCCTGTGCACCGATTCCAAGTCCTGTTATGAACAGAATCATTGACAGAACTATTGCTGCCACGCATTCAAGTCGCTCGTGGCCATATGGATGCTCCTTATCAGGTTCCTTAGCCGCAAGCTTTATTCCTATTATTACAACAATAGTGCTGAAGACGTCGGATGCTGAGTGTATGGCATCACTTATCATGGCGCTTGAATGTGCCACGAATCCCGCTATCAGCTTCATAATTGAAAGCAAAATGTTACCGGCGATAGTGATTGCCGAAACACGCCTTACGACTGCCGCCGATTCTAAAGCAGCCTCTGCCTTTCTGTTTTCGATTTCTTTCCTTAGATTATTCTCTTCTACCATTATTCAACACCTCCGAAATGACGGACATCATCTTGTCTATCTCCACAGGCTTAGCAACATGTCCATTCATCCCCGCATCAAGACATTCCTTCTTATCCTCGTCGAACGCATTCGCAGTCATTGCTATAATTGGAATCTCACCGGCATCAGATCTGTCCAAAGATCTGATTGAACGTGTTGCCTCTATTCCATTCATCACAGGCATCTGCATGTCCATAAGGATAATGTCGTAGTAGCCCCTATCCGATTCTGAGAACCTCTCTACCGCAAGCTGGCCATTCTCCGCCCACTCTGTCTCGGCACCGTACATGCCGAGAATCTCGCTTGCAATTTCGTAGTTAAGTTCGTTGTCCTCTGCAAGAAGAATTCTTCTACCATCTATACAGTTCTCGATTCCGTCAGAAGCATTCGCATTAGCGAGAGCATCCTCGGATACAAGTTCCACGATGATTCGCGATACGAATGTAGAGCCCTTGCCTGGTTCACTTGTAGCATCGATTGTTCCGCCCATAAGCTCTGTAAAAGACTTTACGATCGCAAGACCGAGTCCGCTTCCTTCGATTCTGTTAACTCTTGTATCCACAGCTCTTGAAAACTCTGAATACATATCTGCCATAACCTCAGGTGTCATGCCGATTCCGGTATCTGATACCGTAACAACAAGCACTGCCTTACCCTCCTCAGGTGAAGGTTCCTGGCAAACATCAAATTTTACTTTACCACCATCTGGTGTATATTTGATGGCATTTGAAAGAAGATTCATATATATCTGAGTAAGTCTTAACCCGTCTGACTTGATGCAGCCGCTGATTATGTCATGCTCGTTATAGGTATAATCTATATTCTTCTTTCCGACAAGGCTACTTACTGCAATATTAATGCTGTCAGTGATGTCTTTGATATTGATAACCTCGTTGTTAATTGTAAGCTTGCCCGACTCAATCTTTGAAATGTCAAGAACGTCATTGATCAGAGTCTGAAGATGAATGCTCTCACGTCTGATCTTAGCAACACAATCAAGCACTCTATCCTGCTCATCGCAGTGCATATCAGCAATTTCTGTCATTCCAACAATTGCGTTCATCGGCGTACGAATATCATGAGACATCCTAGACAGAAACTCTGACTTAGAACGGTTCGCAACCTCAAGTTGCTCCTTGATACGCTTCTCGTTCTCCATATATTCATGGTTCTCCCTCGCAAGCTTAGCCGAAAGGTACGAAAGCCTTATCGAAAGCACAACCAGAAGTACAACAAGTATTACCATTCCGTACTCGAGGAATCCTACCCTTGATGCAATCTTCTGGGAATAAATCTCCGCCGCGCCAACAGTGTCATCGGCGAGGCCAAAATACTTTTCGCTTACCGCTATTATTCTACTGTCGTCAGCGGATGTATTTCTTACAATGCGGATCTGATCTTTCAGTACACCCCAGTATTCTGTCTGGTTCTCAAGACAATCCTGATAGTGGTCATCGTCAAGTGCGACAAGATCATTTACAGAACCACCATCTCTAAGCTCATCAAGAATTACATCAAGACTGTGCTCAAGTTTATCATCAGGAAAACCCGCAATTTCAAGCTTTACAAGACGCTGGGTTGCGCCCCTCGCGATTCCGGCATAATTAACAACACGGGCAGTTCCCTGAAGCAGATGAATGTTCCATATTGTAAAGCCAATGAATACGGCAAGTACCATGATGAGCGTGGCCTGAAGCCATCTCATTCGTAATAGTTTCGTCTCCATAAAGTTATCCTTTGCGGGTTTAATTATATTATTCAATATTTGATTTACTATTCTATACTATGCTGTAGTCTCTTCCGACTCCTTTCTTCCAACAAATCCTGAAAGTGCAAGCAGAATAAGACCAAATGCTGATCCGATAGCAGTTAGCATGAAAATCTGTCTGAAACCGACATTCAGGCATGACTGATACGTATCCTCTATTATATCCGATTCTGCATCAATTGCAGCAAGATAATTTTCTTTAGCCTCATCGAATGCACCAGGGATTGCATTACGAAGAGTAATCATTTTCTCCTGTGTTGTTTGAGCCTGAAGAAGTCCATTCTCAATTCCAGCAAGCGCATTACCCATCTCGGCATGTGCATTAACTAGTGAACGTCTCTTAGCCTGAACCTGGTTGATTCCTGCACTGATTCCATTGATACCCCTCTGAAGCTCATCTCTCTTTGAAGTCATCTGGGAAATTGCATTCTTCAAGCCTTCAGCCTGACCCTTAGTCTCACCGAGCTTCTTCTGCATCCCTGCAATCATCGCTGCATCAACCTGAGGATTGTCGCTTGGGTTATCCTGAATCTTCTTAATCTGTGCCTCAATTGCAGCGATTCCCTGATTTACACCATTCAGGCCCTGCTGCATCTTGCCAATCTGACTATTAAGAGCATCTCGCCCCTTGATCATTCCAGCTCTTGAATCGTTCTGCTTCTTAAGAGCAGTTCCCATTCCATCGATACCCTTCTCCATTCCAGCTCTTGCCTCCTGCATCTTTCCGATAGCAGAATTCATGCTGTCGATACCTGTTGAAACACCATCAATTCCCTTAGAGATTCCATTGTCAATCTTCTTTTGAATCTTAGGTGACATCTGGTCGAACATGTATGAAGACATATCCTTAACACTTGTTGTAATTGTAGTTACATCAGAGTTCTTGATCTCAGTCAGTATGTCATCTGGAATCTCAACATCCATATTGCTTGACTTATCCTTGTTCATATCGAGCTTTACAGAAGTCATCTTGGTAAGATCCGGCATATCCTCTGCACCCTCGATGTTCTGACTCTTTATCTCCTTGGTAAGCTCAGCCGCATAAGGAAGCTCAGGCACCTTAATCTCTCCTGGCAAAACACCCATGATCTCATCCATCATTCCCGCTCCGGCATTTGCGATGAAGCCTACCATGATTGCAGGTGCGATAACAGTTCCAAGCGATCTTACAAGTGAGAGTGTTGCAAGTGCAGAGTTTGCCTCCTTCGTATCAACCTCTCCGAGCATGATGTAGTTAAGAGGTGCACCCATTGTGAATCCGATTCCGAGACCGATAAATATAAGTGACGCAAACACATTAATCTTATTCGGATTCTGCGATGAGAAAAATATTACTATAAGGGAACCTATGATCGCAGCGATAAATCCGAAAGCCAGGACAGGCTTCGGTCCGAAGCGGTCCGTCATTTTGCCCGAGGTCATAGCACCGATACCGGCACAGAGGCCGAGGATGATAACGAAATATCCGCCGCTTCCTGATGGAACCTTGAGTCCATTCTCACAGAACTGTGGAACGAAGATAACGCCCATCAGAACGATTCCGGAAATAACTGTGATCAGAAGTGTAAGAACGATTCTGATATTTGTGAAATACTTGAGGTTCATTACAGGATCTGCTGCACGCTTCTCTATAAGCACGAAAATAGGCAGAAGAACCACGAATGCAATCAGGAATCCATAAACGTCAGGATTTGCAATTGTCTCTTTGAAATTAAAGAAGTCAATGTTCTTAAGTCCGTACATGAGTGACAGAACCATTACAACGAGCACGCATGTGCCGAGTCCGTCAATTGGCTTGTCAGTCTTGTCCTTCGAATTAGGAAGTGCGAAAAATCCTGCAATCAGAATGAAGATTGCAATCGGTACATTAATATAGAAGATAAACTCCCACTTGTCAGTTCCGAAGAAGTCAAGAACCGCCGAGCCTGCGCTTGCGCCAAAAATATTGGCGATGCCGTACACGCCTCCGACCATTCCGAGTGCCATACCTCGCTTCTCCTCCGGGAATGTCGTTCCGAATTCCGCATTGGCGATAGGTACAATTCCTCCGCCTCCGATAGCCTGCACCGCTCTTGTAATAAGAAGCATTGTGAAGCTGTTAGCGCTGTGTGCGAATCCGCAAAGGAGTGAACCGAGTCCGAACAGGAAGATACTTACAAGGTATACGCTTCTTCTTCCCATTCTGTCCGCCAGCTTACCCATTACAGGAATGCTCGCTGCATACGCAAGTGTGTAGATTGTAATCATCCAGATTCCTGTCTTATCGCCTACGCCAAGCGAATCCTGAATGATAGTTCTTGCCGGAGTAACAATACCGGTATCGAGGGCACCCATAAAAATACCCAGAAGATAAACGGCCATCACAAGCGGCAGATTCATTTTCTTCTCTGTGCTGTCTGTACTCTTCATCAGTTTCCTCTCTTATGTTTTCTTAATAATTAATCTAAATTTGTAACTGTTCAAACAATTTCAGATTATAACACAAAAGAGGTGTAATTGTTCTAAATTGAACGATATAAATTGTATTTTTAGGTCTAATTAGAACGATTCTCAATCTGATGAGCTAGTATATATCATTTCCGTGTCTATCGCGGATTCATCCAACACTAGAAAAAGGGCATCCGTCCAAGCCCAGGTTATGTAAGCTATTTCGGATGCCCCTTTTTTAAATCTCTAAATCTTTAAGAGGAAATTTATATTAGAGTATTATCGCTTTGATTGCCGGTAGTGAGAACCAGTACACAAGAGCGAATGCAGCAATTATTACCAGCGATACTATTAGCATGTATTTGCCAACGGGCAGCTTACGGTTCTGCCTCTCAGCCTCTTTGGTAATGTGCATAAGAGCCATTCTAATAATTGCCGGTAGTATTATGCCTAAAGCGAGCATGCAGCCCCACATCGGCCATGTTATTCCAGCCAGTCCGATTCCAATACCAAGAACAGAATACGAATTAGTCAGGCCGCCAAGAGCAGATCCTCCCCAGTCTCTTCCCCAACAATAGAGAAAATCCTGATTAGTTAAACCTTCCATGAATGAATAACCAATTCCTACGAATATCGCTACCATTCCGCCAAAATATGGCATTATCAAATCTTGAGATTCCATAATGTCCATATTCAAAACAATCGCCAGCTTAATCACAACGGCAAACGGGATCATAAACGCGATGCCCTTGAAGATGAATCTTTTGTCAACGTCCTCTTCAATAATCTGCGCAAGAGTCCTTGACCATTCATCACGGCTTCCGGAAAGAACCTCAGGAGTGATATCACTGAGAACGATGCCCTCATTAATAATTCTTCGGCAGGATTCTCTTCTGTTATCGAGATCCATCGCCTCACGATTCATCTCCTTAAGTCTCATTTCCAGAACACTGTCTAAATCCACCTCTCCGTCAAAGAGCCTTTTGATTTCTGTAATCGGAATCTCCAGCATTCTGAGAGTCTTGACCTGGTTAATTCTTCTTATATTATCGTCCGAATAATCTCTATATCCGTTCTCGTTTCTGTTCGGATTTATTAATCCCTCTCGCTCATAAAACTTGAGGTTAGCTTCCTTTATAGAGGTAAGCTTCTCCACTTCGTTAATACGCATGTCCTTATCTCCCTTCTCGTAAGTATTATCAGCTGATCTGACTTCACTGTAAACCCGTAAGTTACTGACGAGTCAAGAGATTTAATGAATTTCTGCCAAAATTTATGCGTTCTTGAGTTCGTATTCTCTGTCGAACTCCTTATTTGTTCTGTGAATCAGGAATGCTACGATTCTAACAAGCACAAGCACTGCGATAAGTCCAGGTACGAAGCCTGCTCCAACGTGTCCAGTTGTGATTACTGTTCCAATCTGATAAACAAGGAAGCCAACTGTATAACCTGTACCAAGCTGAAGTGCAATTCCACCCCAGAGCCACTTTCTGCTCTGCATCTCAGAGTTCATAGCTCCAAGTGCTGCGAAGCATGGTGGTGTGAAAAGGTTGAACATCAGGAACGCCAGTGCTGCAACCTTAGTGATTGCCATTGTTGTTGCAACTACGTTTCCATCTCCTACAAGTGCAAGCTCATCAGTATCGATAAATGCACTGAGTCCATAGCATACTGCAAGTGTTCCTACAACGTTCTCCTTAGCAATAAAGCCTGTAACTGCTGCCGCTGCAAGCTGCCATGCAGCAACTCCAACGATTGGAATCAAGAGGTATGCAATCGGTGATGCGATTGATGCAAGGATTGAAGTGTTCTCCATTCCCTCTTCGACAACCTGAAGGTGCCAGTTGAATGACTGCATGATCTGAACGATTGTGTTACATACAAGGATAATAGTTCCGGCTTTTACGATATATGCCTTACCTCTTCCAAGCATTGAGATTACTGCTCTCTTAAGGCTTGGAACCTTGTATTCAGGAAGCTCCATGATGAAGAATGACTTTCTGAACTTGTAGCCTGTAACACCATTAACGATTGTAGCTCCGATAAGAATCAGAAGGATTCCTACGAAATACATTAAAGTTCCGATCCACGGAGTATCCGGGAAGAATGCACCTACGAAAAGTGCGATTACCGGAAGTTTTGCACCACAAGGCATGAATGGTGTCAGCATTGCAGTAGCTCTTCTTTCTCTCTCATTACGGATTGTACGGCACGCCATGATTCCCGGAATTGCGCAACCAGTTCCGATAACCATCGGGATGACTGACTTGCCCGAAAGACCTACTCTTTTGAAGATAGGGTCAAGAACAACTGTCGCTCTTGCCATATATCCGCAGTCCTCTAGGAGCGCGATCAGGAAGTACATTACCATTACGAGTGGCAGGAAGCCGACAACTGCGCCGACACCGCCGATGATTCCATCAACGAGAAGTGACTGTACAAAAGGATTTGCTCCTTCTACAAGTCCAGCTACCCAATTCTGGAACATCTCGATCCATCCAACGAGCCAGTCAGCGAGCCATGTTCCGACTGTTGACTGTGAAATGTAGAACACTGCAAACATTACAACTGCGAAAATAGGAAGTCCTACAATCGGATTAGTCAGAACTGCATCGATCTTGTCCTGGCTGTTATGCTCACTGCTTTGAACCTTACGCTTCTCTACATCTTTAACGATTGAGTTTACGAATGCAAAACGCTTTCTGTCTGAAGCTTCAACCTCATCCTTATCGTGCAGGTTTACTGTTCCCTCATCATACGGAGCTGTCTGGTTCGAGCCCTTAAGCTCTGCAGCCTTAGTTACCACAGCCTTAAGTCCAGTGTGTGCTGATGAAGATGAAACAGTCTTAATTACAGGACAACCAAGCTTCTCAGCAAGAAGTGCCTCATTAATCTCTGTGCCCTTCTTCTCGTTAATATCACTCTTGTTAAGTGCAACAACAACCGGAATTCCAAGTTCAAGAAGCTGTGTTGTAAAAAACAGACTTCGGCTCAGATTGGTTGCATCCACGATATTGATAATTACATCTGGATTCTCATTTCTTACATATCCGCTTGTGATGCTCTCCTCTGATGTAAATGGTGACATTGAGTAAGCACCAGGCAAATCGACTGCAATAAGATCTTCACTTCCATCATAGTAAGCCTTCTTGATAAGGCTCTCCTTCATATCTACCGTAACGCCGGCCCAGTTGCCGACCCTCTCATTACGACCAGTCAAAGCGTTGTACATAGTCGTCTTTCCGCTATTAGGATTTCCTGTTAATGCAATCCTCATTTTGTTCCCTCCCATTATTTATTTTCGATTTATTTTTAATTAATTTGTGTACTGTGGGTATGCACGCGGTTAGTGGAATCCTGCAGGAAATGCGGTTAGATTCCACTAACCGCGTGGCTAAAAAAATGTGGTGATGTTATTTAATTTGTAGAGTGTCATGTTGCGAAACTGTCGCATTGCTTAGTGTTTCGTAGTGCGAAATGCTTCGCGGTACGAACGCAGTACGAAACCTTTCGCGGTTAGTTCTTTCTAACACAAGTTAGTGTAATATAACCGCTTGCGATTGTCAACAGATATATTTGTATTTTTATAACAGATCTTGTGGCAGCTAGTCGGTCTCCTTACCACATAAACAAGTTGCACAGCAACATTGTTTTTCGCCGCTATTAATGTTAGGATAGTTAAGACAAACGGAGGTATTCTAAATGAGTTATATTAAGCATCGTGCAGATGAGTCTCTTGAGGACTATCTGGAAACAATACTTTTATTACATAGAAAGAACGGATATGTGCGTTCAATAGATATTGCTAATGAGATGAATTTTTCAAAGCCAAGCGTCAGCGTGGCAATGAAGAATCTTTGTGAGAAAGAGTATATTGAGAAGGCAGATAATGGATATATTACTCTAACTGATGCAGGTATGGAGCGTGCGGAAGGTGTGCTTGAGAAGCACACCATTCTATCCAACTGGCTAATCAGCATTGGAGTCAGCGAAGAGACAGCTAAGGAAGATGCATGCCGTGTCGAGCACGATCTGAGTGACGAAAGCTTTTTTGCAATCAGGAAAGCTTACAACAGCAAGAATAAATAAGAATAAATAAGATAAACAAGCAGTGGTGCCGGGAAGTAGTTCTCCCGAGTCGACACTGCTTTCTTTTTTTGTTATCACTTTTCTTTGAAAGGTGTACCGCTTACTCATTCTGAGTGCCGGCAGCTTGCGATTTCTACTGGAAGCTGCTGTTACCAATTTACTTGTTATGAAAATAATGGACCTTGAAAGATACCAATTTGAATTCTATAAAAGAAATGGTATACAGTGCAGGTGGCTTCAAAGCATCTGACAGTTATACACATATCAAATTGAATGACTTTATGGATAGTTAGGGTATTCTAACAGTAGTTGCTTCTCAATTAATAGGAGCCATTCATAAAAACATTGCAAGATTGGCTCCTAAATATTGCAAGGCTGGCCCTCTCTTAAGCTTATGAGACTATTGACATTGAAAGATATTTAAAATGCTTAGTACCAATTTCAGTATTTATGTATATTCGGTAACATTTAAGATCCAATCGAATAATTATTCTCAAAAATGGTAATCGTCCGCCAGTCTGCCTGGTCGTCTTGCTGCCTGGAACCATACTTTTATCATTTATTGTTTTTATTAACCCCCCGAGGAATTGATGAACCTTCCTTTTGCATTCGATTATGACTGCTTGTAACAGAATATGCCTGCGTCACAATCAATTTGTTGTAACACCCCAACAAATCGAGTGCTATAATTGTGTATATATTTATAAAAACGAGGTCGCGCCTATGAACACTTTTGATGTTTATGACACTTACATGATTAAAGCTACAGAAGTTCTTGAATATTCAAGGAATGCGCTTGAGAAGATTTGTGATGAGCCGGATAATGGCTGGCTTTCGGAGATTTTCAATCAGATGACAGCAAGACTTTTTCCAGAAAGCTTCACGGCAAACGACGACCCTGCTTTTAACAAGGCAGTAGATTTTTTCATGAGGAAATATCAGGAAGCACTCGACGATGAACGGAGTATGAGAGCGGCATCACCTGTAGATGACTTTGTGTTTTTTACAGAGGAAGAATTTGGGCAATGTACTAATGCTGATGAGTACAGACGCTTCCTTGAGGTGTGGAGAACTGAATACATTTATGAATACATGAGGCTGGCCCGCGAGGTTACGCCTTTTAACACATGTGGACATGTGGCGGGTGTCCATTATATTGCGACTTTTATTGCAAGACAGATTGCAACCTACGAGACTTCGACAGATCTTGGAATTATTTCGGCAGCTGCGGCTTGCCATGATCTCGGTAAGTTCGGATGCGTCGGAGATGAGCTTCGCAAGGTCGCGCATTATCATTACTATTACACATCGGTGATCTGCCAGCGTTTTGGCCTGCCGATGATTGCACATATTGCCGGCAACCACTCGACCTGGGATCTTGAGCTTGAGAATCTTTCGATTGAGTCGCTGATTCTGATCTACGCAGATTTCAGGGTGAGAAGCCACAGAGAAGATGGCGTCGAAATTGCGAAGTTCTATACGCTCGACGAGGCTTTTGACATTGTTCTTGGTAAGCTTGAGAATGTCGACGATGCCAAAAAAGACCGCTATCGCAAGGTCTATATGAAGCTAAAGGATTTTGAACTTTACCTCAGAAGTCTAGGCGTAGAGACAAATCCCGAGATGCCGCCTGCTGAGAATGCGGGCGAGGGTCCGTGCCGTGACCCTCTTCTTAATGGAAATGAGGTCACTGACAGACTTAAGAACCTTGCGTTCAGACATAATATAAGAATAATGAGCATTTTCAATAATGAAGTGGATTTCGGTTCACTTCTTGAGGATGCGAGAACGGAGAACAATCCTTCTATTATAAGAGCATACCTTAATATTCTCGATGAGTACTCTCAGTACATGACCAAGCACGAGAAGCTGATGGCGCTCAGGTTCCTGTATGACCAGCTTTCCAATCGTGAGGGTGACATAAGAAGAACTGCCGCAACTACAATGGGCAAGCTGATTGCGAGATATCAGAATCCAGCGACCAAGCTCGTTCCTGACAGATTTGCATCTGAGAGCAATGACTCGCTTGAAGTGTGGAGAGCATACCTTGGAAGAGTTGTGTATCCGGGTCACAGAGTTACAGATCAGCACAGACGCTGGATTCGTTACACACTTAAGATGATTTCAAAGAACGTAATCGCTTATGCGGACAAGGCGAAGGCGCACGATTACATCAGCGTATTTCTTGAGTTCTTTAGGGATGACGCGGTATCGAGCGGCGCTATTTTTGCCATGATTGAGGTTCTTCATCACATTCCATTTGAGATGATGACAGATGACGACCTTCATATAATTACGGATGTGCTCGGAAGATTTAAGGATGAGCCGCAGCCTGCGGAGAGAACTGCAATTCTTGATATAATTGAAGTTTTCTCAGCATGGGATACTGCATCAGAGAGTCTGAAGGAAGCTCTCAAAAATCTGCTTCAAAGCTTCAGACCAGAGCCTGATGAAATTGCAGACTTCTATATCTATAAGAAGGCCGAGCGAAATCTATATGACACAGGAGAGAGCGACAGAGATATTCTCGTAAGCATCACAAGCAAGCTTGAGGATCAGACTACAGTTCTCATGAGAGACAATCTTAAGACCGCAACACCTTGGGTAATCAAGACTGCTAATATAAGCTTTCTTCTTGATTATGCGATTAACTGCTCAGGAACTGACAGAAATTTCTTCCTGGCGTCTCACCTCTCGAACCTGCTTAAGGTCAGCGAGAAGGTTACAGTAAGAAAGATGGCTGGACGAAGCCTCGTTGGAGTTGCATCAAAGTTGCCGTCTGACCAGGTTAACGAGCTTGTAATCGAGCTCGCCAAGGGTCTTGAAATTGGAGATTATCAGTTCTCTAAGTACATTCCTGAATACCTCGGAAGACTCGGTATGTTCCTACTTCCAGGTGAGCTTGACGAATTCATAGATGAGCTCGGAGGAATGCTCGACAGCAATAACTTCAGGATTTCATCTGTTGCGCTCGACACAATCGGTGAAATGCTTCAGGACAGCTTCAGCTACAATTACAGAGAAGAACCAGATTCTTCAGGCCTTGTCAAGAGAGAGAAGATTATGCTCGGCTACCTTCTCAAAGGACTTTCCTGCTACAACGAAGAGGTCAGCCGTAAGGCGCTTCTTATAATTGGGCAGTATATTTTCGGTTCGGGTAAGCTTACACTCGAGGAAAAATACCTCTACTACAGATATTTTTACAAGAAACTGCTGACGCTTCTTAAGACAGATGCCGAAGGTGACATCAATTTCTATAACAACGCGGCAGCACTGAACCACATATACAGATTCATCACCGACTACAGCTTCCTGCACGGTGAGATCGAACTTCCACAGAATAAGAGGATTGCGTTCTTCCCTGGCACCTTTGATCCGTTCTCAAGCGGCCACAAAGGAATCGTTGATGCGATCAGAAATGAAGGCTTCGAGACGTATCTTGCTCTCGATGAGTTTTCGTGGTCCAAAAACACTCAGCCTCGCATGAGGCGTCGTGAGATTATCTCGATGTCAATTGCCGCAAGTCCGGATGTGTTCCTCTTCCTCGACGATTTTCCGGTAAACATCGCGAACCCGGAGGATATCAGACAGCTTAAGAATGTTTTTGCCGGCAAAGAGGTCTACATGGTAGCGGGATCTGATGTAATCATCAACGCTTCATCGTATAAGGCACTGCCGCAGGACGACTCGATTCACACGATGAATCACATCATTTTCAGAAGAGAGAGCGCAGAGATGGGAGACGAGTCTGAGGAGAAGCTCAAGGCTGCATATGAGAACATAAGCGGCAAGATTTATGAGCTGAAGCTCCCTCCTTATCTTGAGGACATCAGCTCTACACAGATTCGTGACAACATAGACGACGGCCGTGACATATCGAAGCTTATCGATCCTGTCGCGCAAAGCTACATCTATGCAAACGGCATGTATCTCCGAGAGCCGATGTACAAGAGCGTCCTAGAGACTAAAGACATCAACATCGAGAATCACAAGAAGCCTGACGACAGACTGATTCACTGCGTTATGGATTCCAATAACGGAAAACAGCTTGAAGATTATCTCACCTCGGCCCAGACAATGCATACGTCAATCCGAAATTCAGCAGGCGATATGATGGGCTATGCGCTCTACCACTCAGTAGATGTGACTGAGCTTTATGACGAGTTTAAGGATATTGAGCTGGCTACCGAGATCAGAAACCAGGCTTCTGGCAAGATTCTGGTTATAAGAGATCTTTCGGTTTCTGACGGAAATGATGCTTCCCGCGTCGTATCTACGCTTCTTACAGAGGTGCTTGCAGATGCCTGCGAGCGAGGCATAACCTATGGAATCTACCATCCTCTTAAGAAGGACATTTCTCAGATGATAATGGATGCATTTGATCGTTTTGGATTCCTCGAGGTTATTTTGAATAATGAAGGAACCAGAATCTGGGCAGTCGATATGAAAGCTCCAATCGTTCTTGTTGAGAACATGGACAGGGTTATCAAGAATCCTTTCAATACTAATACAAATGTACTCTCGGTTCTTCAGGCGTCACACCAGAAGCTTCAGAAGGCTGTTTCGACACTGCTTCCGGGCAATCTGGTTCTCTCATTTAATGCTGGAATCATGAACAACAGAATCGTTCATATGGTAACAGCAGCTAATGGAGTGCCTGATACACCTACAGTTCCGCGAAAGCTCGGAGCTGACATGTGTGTACCTTTTGGCAAGTTCATCGGAAACACAGTGATTCCGAACACGGTGACCAAAACGCTTCACACAGAGAAGAAGTTCTCCGCAAAGCTTGACAGTTTCACCATTGAAGAGTTCCCTATGTACGCTTCGATTGAGAATCAGGTGAGAACTATAAAGTCATTCTCAAGACCTGTTATTCTTGTCGATGACCTGCTTCACAAGGGCTACAGGCTGAAGCATCTCGATCCGATAATGAAGCGTAACGATATTCAAATCAAGAAGATTATTGTGGGAATTCTGTCGGGTCATGGAAAGGATCTTATGTCGCTTCAGGAGCGTGAGGTTGAAAGTGCTTACTTTATTCCTAACCTGAAGTCATGGTTCGTTGAATCAACCCTCTACCCTTTCATCGGTGGAGACAGCGTGGAATCGGATGATGCAGGCCCTGCGAACCTGATTGCATCGGTTAATCTGATACCGCCTTTTGCAGCAATGGGATTCCTGTACATGTATGATAAGGAAGCGGTTTATGAGCTTGCGATGACATGCCTTGAGAATACGAAGGAGATTTTTAAGGTTCTCGAAGATGAGTATCTTGACCACTTTGAAAGACAGCTTACTATAAGAAGACTTTCAGATGTCATCAGAAAACCGCGCAGACCAGCTGGCTCAAACATCAGTGATAAGCAGCTTGCTATGTCGCCATCATCCTACATTGATGACTACATCTACAGGCTCGAGCGTCTTAAGAACGCAATGCTTTAATTGCTTAATCTACCAAATCGGAGGAAAGATAAATGCACAGAATAAGTGAGCTTTTCACGAGAAAAGATATATTATCAAACAGCGCGGGCGAAGGCGATGATGTCCTCGTCTGCAGCAAATCTACAGAAGGTAGAGACTTACTTGAAGCTCTTCCTGTCAGAGATGGTGACGCTAAGGTAAGAGTCAACATCGTAGCTATGGGCGACGTCGGTGGCACAGTGCTTCTCGGCCTTAGACTTCTTGGTGAGAAGGTTATCGAGTCAATCGGAATCTTTGATCTTAACAGCGCTGCAACAGAGCGCTATGAGAGAGAGATTAATCAGGTCTCATTCCCCGATGGACGCGTTCTGCCCCAGGTCAGAATCATCGAATCAGACGAATGCTTTGACTGCGATGTTTTCGTCTTCTGTGCTACGAAGGCCATTCCGCCGCTCGGTGCTGACGGTGATGTAAGAATGGCACAATTTGAAGCTAACCGTGGCCTTGTAGAGCTTTATGCAAAAATGGCTCTTGAAGCTGGTTTCAAAGGACTCTTTGCAGTCGTGTCTGATCCTGTAGATCCTCTCTGCATGGCAGCTGCCAGGGCGGGACTTGACCCTGCACAGATCAAGGGCTACGGACTCGGCGTGATGTACGCGAGAGGACTTTACGCCGCAGGAGAGCTCGGCGTCGATGCAGCTTTTCGCATTAACGGAAGAGCTTTTGGTCCTCACGGAGCAGACCTCGTTATCGCAGACAATGTTTTTGAGTACGACGATAAGCTGTCTGCTGAGCTGACCGAGCGAGCTGTCACATCAAACCTTGTAACTAGAGAATCGGGCTTCAAGCCTTATATCGCACCGGCAATGTCATCGGCAGCAATATCACTGATTGAAACTATAAGTGGTGGCTGGCACTACTCGTCAGTGTTTACCGGAGAGGTCTTCCTCGGATGCCGAAACCGCGTCGGTTCAAACGGAATTGTTATAGAAAACCTGCCGCTTTGCGACAGACTTTATTCAAGAATTGAGAAAGCATGCATGAATCTTTCGGGGATTATAAGTTATGGAAGAGAATGACCTAAGACTTCTGGTTATAAAACCTTTTACTAATGACGGACATACCAATGATAGACTCGATGAGGTGCTTGAAAGCGCTCTCGACGCCCTGCCTGATGGTGTTTCTTATGACGTGGTTACGACACTTGAAGCGCTTGAGGTAGCGCTGGCAGCCAGATCTGAAAATGGGGCTTCGCCTGCTGAAGAACCTCTTTATCTTCTCTGGGCAGTTGATATCGGCCGCGCCGGTATCAACCTTGAGATGTTTCGAATGCTTGACTGGATAAGATCTGCTGGATTGGTTATGAAAAGCTGCATCGGCGGCATAATAATCGATGGAGAATCAACAGAGTATACTAAGTCTGTCGGCCGTATGGTTGTTCATGCCTGCAACGACGCTGGCTGCAGCTTCCCGGGAAGATGTCTCGTCGAAGGCCCAGCCGAGCTTACCAACTACAGAATCCAGGCTCGAAACCTTGAAACAGATCTTATGGGAGCTTACCGCGCAGCAGCCTCAGGACTTGTCAAAGAGATGCTCACGTATGATAAGATCCATGAGAAGAAGGACTTTCCTAAGATCCTGATGCTCCATGCCAGCGATAGCGCGACTTCAAATACACTTGCACTCTGGGAGCTTGTTAAAAGCCACCTCGATGGCTGCGACTTCAGAGAAATTAACCTGAGAGACGGAGAAGTTATGGACTGCCGCGGCTGCTCATATGAAGTCTGCCGCTATTTCAGTGGTGAAGGCCGCTGCTTCTACGGAGGAACTATCACAGAGAAGGTTTATCCGGGAGTCCTCGAGACAGACTGCCTGGTACTCCTCTGCCCTAACTACAACGACGCGATTAGTGCGAACCTTGCGGCATTTGTCAACAGAATGACCTCGCTTTTTGTCCGAAACAGGTTCTATGACAAAAGTCTCTTTGGCATAATCGTCTCCGGTTACAGCGGAGGTGACATCATCGCGGAGCAGCTGATTTCCGGTCTCTGCATGAACAAGACTTTCTCATTGCCGGCGAACTTCGCAATGATTGAAACAGCGAACGAGCCCGGCGAGATAATGAAGCTTCCTGGAATCGAAGAGAGAGCGAAGGAATTTGCAGACAGAATACTCGAAGTGATTCATCAATAGATGCATACATAATTTGTGTTATAATTCATGTTAGTTTGCTATGGAGGTTTTATTGTTTTGAATAAAAGAATTAGAAATGTACTACTGGCTCTCGTTGGTGTTGCGATAGACGCATTCGGCATGAGTGTTTTCGTCCTTGCTTACGAATTTCCAGTTGGTGGAATGACTGGATTCGCTAGAGTTATCAATCACTATAGTGGTCTTCCAATATCAGTTATGGTTGGAATATTCAGTGCCGTTCTCTTCTTGCTCGGCTGGTTCCTTATTGGTAAGGAGTTTGCAATGACTACAATCATGGCATCCGTTGCTTATCCGCTTTTCCTCGGAATCCTTGAGAATGTTGACCTAACGCCATTCATCATTCAGAACCGAATGCTCGCCGGAATGTTCGGTGGAATAATCTACGGAATAGGTCTTGGACTTGTTGTAAGAAGTGGTAGTTCAACTGGCGGTACAGATTTGATTGGAGTAATAGCTAAAGAGAAATTCAATCTACCAGTTGCAGTCGTTATGTATGCCGTGGATCTAATAGCGCTCGCATCGCAGATGCTTTTCTCAAATGTCGAGGATGTACTGTACGGTATCTTCGTAATAATGGTAGCATCATTTGCGATGAACAAGGCGCTGACAGCTGGTCATAGCAACCTTCAGTTCATCATAGTAAGCAGCAAATGGGACGAAATCAATCAAGAGATTCAGAAATACAGCGACCTCGGCTCTACCATTATTCATGGAATGACTGGGCGATTCAAGAATGAGAGCAATTTGATACTTTGCACTGTACACCCTAAAAGAGTTAAGATCTTGAATGATATCATCTTCAACACAGACCCAACAGCATTCGCGACAATCATGAATGTCGATGAAGTCCGCGGTAGGGGCTTTAGTATGGAGAGAAAGTATAAGAAAATATGATCAAGTAGGTTGCATAAAAGATCATTATCTTTCTCAGGCAGCAATATCGACCAGTTATGAAATCACCTAAAAATAGGAGCGACAACTCTCATGTCGTCGCTCCTATGTCTTCCTACATCTCTCCTAATTACTATTTCATCTCAACATTGAAGCTTACAACCTGCTGTTCATCGACCGACACGTCGGAAGCCATCAGATCTCCAACGAAATCAATTCCATAAACAATGTCAGCTTTACCCTTCTTAAGCTCCTTGGCAGTTACCATCTTCCACTTGCCATCGACCTTCTTGTAACCCCAGGAGAATTCCGCCTCCAGGACAGACTCCTTATCCCAGAACGACGTATCCTTATACACCTCTTCCACGATGTCTGTTGTGCCATCCTGCTCCGGTGTCGAAACCTCACGATTGATGATCGCATATCCCGGTTTAATGCCAAAAGTATCAATTACATACTTAAGATCGCTACCGATTGTAACACCCTTGTAAAGTCCCGGCTGATTCTTCAGCTTGTCTCCGTTCAGAGTATAATAACCTTCCTTGTTCCACACATCCGCATGGAGCTTGTCACCGCTCTTAAGCTCAACTGCCTTGCCCTTTATAGCGGCCATATTTACAGCGTCGACCGAGCAATCAGAATTGTCGCCCTCAGTGCAGCCGCACAGAAGCGCAGTACACATGACTGCCCCTACTAGGATCGCCAATACCTTTCTAAATTTCATAACACACCTCCCACTCACTCTTTTCGAAATAATTGTACCGCTGCTATGTGACAGGTGTATAACGATTAGAAATTAGTCAGGCAAAATTGATTTATCGGGACGTGTGGCGGTTTATGTAATTCTCTATGAATGAATGTTTACAGCTGCTAGGGACCAATTTGCATAATTTAACAACATCGGTCCCTGAAAGCTACCAATTCAGATTATATATAAGAAATGGTACGCAGTGCTTCTGGCTTCAAAGCAACAGGCAGTCATGCCCAAATGATGTGATTATATCTGTGTGAATAAAAGAGAGTTAACTATCATAAGAATTCGCACTTAACGGGGCCAATCTGATCAGGAATATTAAGATTGACCCTTTCTGAATCTTATATAACTCTTATCACTGACATGCATTTGTAACTGCTTGGTACCAATTTAACTTTTATTATAAGGTTTGGTACCTTTTAGGGACCATTCAATTGTTTTTTCTCAAAATGGTAACACTGCGACCAGTACAATACCTGCAGCAGCAGAACAGGCGTCAAATGCAAATAGAGCTGGGACGATAGTGAGAAGTGCGATTCGAAAGGTTTGTGAAAGCGATGGCTACCGTGGAACTGCTGATGTTTTCTGCTTTAAAGGAGCGTGATGAAAGAGAAAAAGAGAATCCTTGTGCCGACTCATCGGCACAAGGATTCCCATCTCTAACGTCTCAAACATATTCAAAATTAACTATTCAGCCACAACGCCAACAGTCTCCATATCCTCAGCCGCTGCATCGCCAGCCTCACAAGCAACTTCAGCCGCTACAGAATCTCCTGACGATGTCACGATTCCAGTAAGTGAGCTTGCAAGACCTGCAATGCCCTGAATTTCTGATGGAATGATAATCTTAGTAGCCTTACCGTCAGCTGCCTTCTCAAATGCCTCAAGGCTCTTGATTGTGAGAACCTCCTTAGTTGCACCAGCCTCTGCAATCATTCTGATACCATCAGCAGTAGCCTTCTGGATCTTAAGAATAGCTTCAGCCTGACCTTCAGCCTCGCGGATTGCCTTCTCCTTCGCAGCCTCAGCCTCAAGAATTACAGCCTCCTTATTACCCTCAGCGATAAGAACTGCTGACTTCTTCTCACCCTCAGCCTTGAGAATTACTTCTCTTCTTTCTCTCTCAGCTCTCATCTGCTTCTCCATAGCCATCTGAATGTCTCTTGGAGGATTGATGTTCTTAACCTCTACACGGTTGATCTTGATACCCCATGCATCAGTTGCCTCATCGAGAACAAGTGTAATCTTGGAATTGATATGCTCACGGCTTGTGAGAGTTCCATCGAGCTCAAGCTCACCGATGATATTACGGAGAGTTGTCGCACTCAGATTCTCGATAGCTGCAATAGGATTCTCAACGCCATATGCAAAGAGCTTAGGATCTGTAATCTGGAAATATACAACAGTATCAATCTCAATAGTTACATTATCCTTGGTGATCACAGGCTGTGGTGGGAAGTCGATTACATGCTCCTTAAGAGATACCTTCTTCGCAACCTTGTCAATCAGCGGAATCTTGAAGTGCAGACCAGTCTGCCAGGTCTGCTGATACTTACCGAGTCTCTCAATTACAAAAGCATTAGCCTGCGGTACGATTCTGATATTGCTTGCAAGAAGCGCAACTATAACCAGAAGTACAATTAGAATTAGAACCAGTTTCACAATAGCCATAAGCTACCTCCTTTATAAATAATCTCCAGATCTAAACCGTTTACTCAGCCTCAACATAAGCCGTTACACCTTTAATATCTTTAATCACGACGATATCGTCCTTCTTAAATTCACTCTCATCGTCAGCGCATGCCGCCGTCCAAAACTTTCCTTCAGCCACGATACGTCCCGCACGCTCAGGGGATATCGGCTCAATGACAGTTCCCTTCACACCGACAAGCGAATTCACATTCGTCTTCTCAACATCCTTATTGAACCGCTTCTTAACAATTGGACATGTCACAAAGAGCAGCACGCATGACACAATCACAAAGACCGCAATCTGTGCCACAGTCGGGATGCCAAAAATCGAGAGCATTGCGGCTACGAATGCCCCGCCGGCAAACCATATGCAGGTCAGTCCTAGTGTCATCGCCTCGACGATTGCAAGACCAACTGCAATCATTAGCCATATAAAGGTCGGCGATGTAATAATTGCATTAATATCCATCTTATCTACCTCCCTTGCGCCTACGCTTCTCAAGCATCTCTTCCATCTGCTGCTTAGTCAGCATTCCGGATCTTACCAGAGTCTTAAGATTCTCCTCATAGTTTCCAGCGATTGAATGATACTCCTCCTTCTCCGCTGCCATAAGGCTGTCACGCTTAGACTCACCCGCTTTCACATGCTCAGGCTTGCTGTCTCTAAAGAGCCTGCTCTTAGGCTTATCTGCAGGCTTATCATCACCTGCAAAACAATCCTTATGCTCTTCGAGTATCACGCCCTCGGCCTTGTATGGAGCTTGTTTCTGCTGTTTCTGCTGTTTCTGCTGCTTATTATCCTTGTCATCATCACTGCCTTCCTCACTGTCATCCTCATCGTCAAGCAGCCAGCTCAGCCCCTTAAGAGTAGAAGACTTAGAGTCCTTTACCTTCCTGAGTTTATTCTTATCACCGCCCCTGGTGAGTATCGGCATGGCAAAAGCTACAAGCATACCTATAAACGCTACAATCAGGCTAATATTAGAAACACCGTCATCCTCGAAATCGTCGTCATAATCCTCAATGTCGAATTCATTCATCGAAAGATCACTCAGCAGAGACGTTGCATCAATCGATTCTACAACCTGATCCATCATCTTATGGTCAGACTTATCCATAATTGAAAGCGTCTTGCTGTACATGGCAATCATAGAAATGTTGTCATAGCAGGTCCAGTAAAGCTCCTCAGGCTCATCCTCAGACTTAACCTCAACCTTAGTGAAATACATGTTGCCATTGATGACCTTATCAATCTCAACATCCTTTACCTTGCTTCTGTCAGTCTCCTCAAAAAACTGTTTAATCTCAGAAGCTCCGAACGCATCAAACGCATTCCTTATATCTGCCTCAGAATCTATCTCATACGTATCTCTATTCTCATTCTCATGATCCTGTCGTACATAGAACATGATAGTCTCGCCATCATCACTTGAGGTGAACGCAATCTCGCTAAAACCATCCTTGTCAAGGAGCTCCTGCATCTCATCATTAGAGGTTGGATACTCAAAAATATCCATGTAATCAGGAAGCGTCACATTAAAGTTTCCGTTGAAGATGCCCCATTCCGCAGTGTCCGCCCATGCACATATAGACGCAGACACCACAAGCACTGCAGCAACCGATGCAGCCACAGCCCGTCCGATTATTCCTTTAAACCTTACACCTTTAATCATCTAGTACACCTTTAAACACACCCGTATTCCCGATATCTTGTGCAGAGTATACCACAAAACATGTTAAATTACTGTGAAGTTTGCGCACACAAAAAGCGCTTCCAAATGGAAACGCTTTCGTGTATTTAATTAAATTATAGACTGTCAAGATACTCCTTAAAATCCTCCGAAGCAACCTTCCCAAGCATCCGCCATGCCGCCTCATTTCGGTAAATCACGGGCAAAATTCCCGTCTTCAAAAGCTGCTCTGTCCAGGCGTCTCCCTCACGCCACATGTTCTCGACAAAACCCAGGAAATCTGCGGAAGCTCGTCTCGCCTTCGAGCCTTTTTGGTCGTCAGCACATCTTTCAATCCGCGTGCAAAAATCCAGGCTCATCGCCCCGAAATACTCCGCGTAGCTCTCGCCGTCTGCCCTCGGAACATCGTAAAACTCCCGAGCCAGCGCCACAAATTCTTCTCGCTCCATGATGCCCGGTCCCTTGCGCTTCGCCACATACGGTCTCAACCCCTCTACGCGGAAGGCCTCAAGCCATGGCTTTCGTTCATACATGATGCGAATAACCTCGTCTGCATCTACGCCCTCAGACGGGTAGTAGACCTTGCCAATCTCACTTGGCTCCACCAGGTATCCCTTGCCTCGCATCGCGTCTTCGCTCTCGTCAGTAAAACTTACCGACACCTCCAGCTTCGGAGGCGCACATCAGCTCGTGAACCTGATGACATTCAGAACGAAATTCGACTGACCCTGCCGCCTAGCATATTCAATTGCCTCGTTGTTAAGTTCGATCATAATTCTCTACTCACAATCACACTCTTCTTTATCAACTACAAAACTATACTTGTAATCAATCTCAGGTGCATTACCATTAGAATCCTTGTAACATCTTATATATTTCCCGCCGAATTCAGCATATGGATATGCAAAATAAGCGAGCGTTCCATCTGGATTAACTATTGCATCTGATACTGATGTATCATCCTGCTTTGGCGAAAGAGTAATGTCTTCACCGGAAGAAATGTTAACCCACATCTCACTTGAAGCACCCCAGTATCTATCTTTGAGAGTAAGCCAGTTATCCTTAAATGGTGCATTCTCTCCTCTGTAGTTCTTCTCGTGGCCGCCGATGATTCTGAGAACAGAGCTTATATCAGCATCTGTCCATCCATATCCCGGAAGATAGAACTGTGCTATGCAATTTTGAATGTACTGGAATTTAGGATTGTTATCAATCAGCTTAAGTCTTAGTCCATATGTACACCTTGCAGGGATTCCCTCAGCTCTACACATAGCTACAAAAGCATTGCATACATCAGCACTGCCATAATATTTCTCGTCAGTGTGTTTAAGTGTATACTGAACATCACCCTTTCCTACTACATCCTGCTTATTATCAGTTGAAAGATTGTCGCATACCCAGTCGTAGAGTGCTCTTGCCTTACCATATACAGTCTCAGCATTTGCATCCTTAACAATCTTATCTGCAGTTTCCTTAACTATACCACTTGTAACTGATCCTGTGTGTGATGATGCCTTAAGATATTCTGCCATCTTTGTGGTATCAACAGTTCCCTGCTCTTTTCTTTCGAAATCTTCAGGCTGACCAGTAGCAAGTCTCTTAACGTGGAAAGATACTGTAGCCTTTCGTTCTGAAGGTTCCACATTCTCATCCCACATGATATATACAGACTTGTTGCCTACAGAATCTGTTGTAATCTTAGCCTCTGAAGCTGTTGGCGCTTTCCACTGAATTAAAGACTCTGCTACACTCTGGTTTTCTACAGTTTTTGAAACTGGAATCCAGAGCTTGGCAGCCTGTCCCTTAGGGTACTTGTTCGCATCTGAAAGATCTGCAGTCATCTTAATTGTAGCCTTAAGAGAGTCCACTACTTTAATATCTACACTTGCAGTTTTCTTGCTGTCATACTTGGATGTTGCGGTGATAGTTACCTTTCCTGCTTTAACACCTTTAACCATGCCTGTATCACTTACAGTAGCAATCTCATCATCACTTGATGAATAAATCACATCACTGCTCGCACTTGAAGGAGTGATTGATTTCAGATAAACTCCAATCTGCAGATTCACACCAACAGTGCTGTCAGTCGCTACAAGGATCATCTTGTCAGGAGCCTTGCCAACCTCAAGTGTTGCTTTAATAGATTTCTTTCCTGCCTTAGCCTTAATATCAACGGTGCCTGATTTAAGACCCTTAACTGTAATCTTCTTAGGTGATTTTGATACAATCTTAAGCTTACCTTTATTACCTGCAATGCTCCACTTAACGCTCTGGTTTGCCTTAAATGTAGTCTTATTTCCAATATTTAATGTCTTACTGACAGGAGTAATCTTCAGCCTAGTAGCTGCGGATGCAGTATCTGTTCCTGCACCAAAAGCTGCACAAGTTGAAAATACAGTTACAATCAGAAGGATTATAAAATGTCTTCTCCAAGTTATCTGATGTTGCATTTTCCACCTCCACTTAAACACTTGTTAGAAAAAAAGGGAGTTGAACAATCAACTCCCCATAATTATACCTTCTTTAGTTTATGAAAGCACATTAGAATTTCTATATCTTCTAATTAGTTAGCAGCCTCAACCTTCTCTACTGGGTATCCAGCATCAACCCAAGCAAAGATTCCGCCACCATAACGGTAAACGTTCTTGTATCCCTGCTCAACGAGGTACTTAGCTGCGATGTGTGAACGTGCGCATCCAATGAATCCGCAGTAAACAACAACTGTAGCGTCCTTATCAGCAACTGTAGCTTCCTTAACAGTCTTCTTGTAGTAAACAGTCTTGCCATTTACCTTCTTAGTTGCTCTGTCAGCCTTAGCAAGCTTGTTGTAAGCAGCCTTTGAAACCTTCTTAAGAGTAGTCTTCTTTACAGTCTTAGTAGGCATTGCCTTAAGGAGAGCTTCCTTCTGTCCATCTTTCCACTGATAAGCAGCTGCTCCAGAACCTGAACCAGCCTCTTTGTTGATAGCTCCAGGAACGTGCTGCTTGTTATATGATGATGCTGCTGGCATTGTATCTACAATAACCATATCCTTCTTTGCATCAACCCAAGCCTTAAGCTCTTCAGTATCAACAAGATTGTATCCACCATTCTTGTAATCCTTTGCAAAAGTATAAGTGTGCTTCTCAGCTGTGTTTTCAGCAATACCCTCATAAGTGTTAGCAAATACGCTTCCTACTGAACCAAGGCAAAGTGCGAGTGAAAGCACTAGTGCTACTACAGCGTTCTTCTTTCTCATAACATTACTCCTTTTAATAATACATAATATGTTATAGCTTTAACAGCTACATTAACTTTAGCACTCTAAATTAACTCGTTCAACGAGATGTGCTTTGGTGTAATATTTTGCAATAGTTAAATGTTTATACATAGATATTATCTATGTATAAACAATGTTTTTTACTTTACATGAACTGTAATAGTTACCCTATTGCTTGTTCCTGGAGCATACTCTGAGGTTGCTGTCGCTTTAGCCTGCACTTTAATACGGTATGTTCCTTTCTTGGTTCCCGTCTTCACAGTAACCTTACCATCCTTAGTAAGCTTCAAGCGAGTTGATCCGTTAACCTTCTTGAAAGACACATTTCCCTTAGCCTCGGGAGTCTTGAGGGTGAAAGACCTAGCTTTTGCCCGTAGAGCGGATGCCTTGAATGTGCGAGATACTCCCTTCATAGCAACTTCCTGAGCTGGCTTGTCCTTTCTGTCACCGCACATAGCGCAGTACTTGTACTCTGGCGCATCTTCCCAGATGCAGTCACGCGGCTCAAGATTGATACCAAACTGCTTAGCATTCTTATATACGTTTGTGTAGTACCATGAGAAGCCCATGATCTTATTGTCTGCAGAAATGTAGACAATTACAGGCTTCTTAGTCCCATCATCTATATAACCGCAAGCTCTTAGATAATCCCAGCAAACATCTACGCAGTTATAGCATTTCTTAGATGGATTTAGTCCATCTTGGGCAAGGCCTTTGTAAAAATCAACAGCTTCCTCCTGATTTGTACCGCCGTAAGATGCTTCTGCCATTATGAAGTCAACATCATCAGTGTTGATTCCGTAATCTATCAGATCTCCTTCAGTTGCTTTGCAAAGAGCACAACCGAAATTGAAGAAGAACAGAATCTTAGGCTTACCGTTTGCCTTTGTAGAAACCTTGGTACCGTCGATACTTATCATTTCATGCTCAATGTTATCTATATTAGTGGTAATCGGTTCACTTGGAGTACGCTTCTGTCCAGCCGCCGCAAAAGTTGGTGAAGAGCACCATAGAAGCATTAGTCCTGCCAGAATACCAATTAATCCAATCCTAACTCTGTGGTTTAGACCTCGAGTTGTGATGCCGGTAGTCATATTATTTACCTTTCCTTTCTTAGTCAGTACTGAAGACTTAATCTAGAAATTAAATCCTCAGATTAAATAGCTATACAAATATAAGTTACACCTTTCTGAGTGTCTTTTGGGAATAAAAGGGCAAAATCATTATCGAAAAATTTTATACATTCAAATTAGATCTGTTGTTTAAAGACTCCAGGTTACAGGCAGCAAGCCGCAGGCTAATGGCTTCTTGCTGCTGCGGGTGGGTAGAAAGTTTTCTTGTTTCCTTGTTTCCTTGCTGCTTTATACCCGTAGGTAGAAACATAGCTGATTTCTTATTAGTTTCTACCCAGCTATTAGAAGTCGGCAGATGATTCTATATATTTCAGGAGCGTCTGCCGAAATGCAGACGTTTGCATGGTTTTGATATAAACGTCTGCTGAAGTGCTGACATTTAGCTGGTTTTCTAATAATCATCTGCTGAGTATTTATAAGTCAGGAGCTGCCAGCGGCAGATGATTTAAACATTTATCTGTCAGCATCTGCAAATTCGAGCAGAATTTGCATACGCTTGAATCAATATCTTCATATCGTCTGCATCTTATGACCGTAGCGGGATGTGAGCGCGGCAGATAAAATATGATTTTGGCCGCGAACATCTGCATTTCGGCAGACGACTTTAGCGCGAGAGGCTGTATGTCTGCACTTTGGCAGACGATTTGAAATAATGGTAAGAACGTCGGCCACAGGGAGCGTGCAGGAGCGGTGGATGTAAAAAAGTGTGCAGATCGTCGGCCACAGGGAGCGTGCAGGTGTACTGGAACGTCGGTGCCTTGGCAGACGACCTGGAATTATGACAGAAACATCTGCCATGTGAACAAGTGATGAATGCGATGAATGTGATAAATGTGGTAAATGTAGTAAATGTTAAAAATGCAAGAAATGCAGGGAACACGGGGAATCTGTAAAAATGAGACAGTTACAAAAAGGTGCGTACTTGTGAGATTTTGGCAAGACTAATATTGGAAATGAAAGCAGAGCGGAGTTTCACGGCTCTATTCTTGCAGTAGTTTACTAGAATCTCTAATTTACCGGATTCGCACAATAAATACCATCCCCGCGTCAAACGCGGGGTTGTTTTTATATGACGGGCATAGCCCTTGTTCCTCGCTACGCGTACAACGCGTGAACGCGGTTCTGCCAGCTGCGTATTATTTAATGTTTCTTT
>Ga0129317_1000339_pt1 | contig 52746 bp, 48 predicted proteins | sample Cm1ome_FD_94430 | JGI IMG/M metagenome (GOLD analysis project Ga0129317, IMG submission 94430) | Eastern black-and-white colobus group fecal microbial communities from Wisconsin, USA - Cm1105 metagenome | ecosystem: Host-associated > Mammals > Digestive system > Large intestine > Fecal | place... | reverse complement strand
TTGCCAGACCGCATAACAGTTGTAGCAAATTCGGAGGAGTTCTTTTTTGAAAGGCTTTTTTCTGGGCAAAGCTATAAGCTTTTTTGAACCTCCCGCCTAGCGGGAGGTTTTCGGTGACAAAAAAACACGCTGAGAATTAACCCAGCGTGTTTTGCATTAAGCGAAAAAAGCGTCAGCGATTAGTACTCAAACGTACCCTTTTCAACGATTTCGCCATTGCGCATCATAACCTTGTTGCGAGAAATAACGGTCGTCAATTCCATGGCGTCGTTAAACAAGCAAGCATTGGCGCAGCCACCTTCTTCAATCACGCCTTGACCCGGCAAGCTCAAAGCCTTACCAACGTTAGAAGAGATGAAGGAAACGGCTTGGCCGATCGGCATGTTGTATTCAGCGATTAAGCGCTTAACTTCCGTTAAGTTGCCGCTCACACCACCAACACCCAAACCAATCATTTCGCCCTTATCGTTAAAGCGCGGGACAGAACCGTGGCCGTCGGTCGAGAGCGTGATATGTGTCGGATCAACACCGGCGTCCAAAGCCGTCATCACAGCGATTGCGGGATTATCAAATGCGCAGCTTGCACCCGTCGTGATGTCGATGTAGCCACCTTCCTTAGCGAAATCCAAAGCGGCATCAAAGACGTGACGGATACGACCGCAGTGCGTCGGGCGAATATGACGAATCGGGAAGCCCTTGGCAACGATTTCCTTATACATATCAAAGCTACCCGGGATGTTACCCGTGTGAATATGCAAGAAACCGATCTTACCGGCAATCATGGCACCCACACGAATGTCGGCCAAGAGGGCCAACACTTGTTGCATCGTGGGGAAGGAAGAACGGTGGTCACCCAAAGCGATCTTCACACCTAAGCATTCCGGCACGAAGAACAAATCGTCAGAGACAGACTTCGTCATCGTTGTGGGCGGATAACGGTAGTTGGACGTGTACATCCAAGCACTCACGCCTTCGCTCTTTAATGCGCGAACCTTAGCAAGCAAATTCGGGATCGAGCGCGTCGTGTAGTCCGTACCGGAGACACCCACCACAGAGGTCGTACCGCAAGCCACCAATTCAGACAACATGATTTCAGGCGTGCGCGTCACGGGGCCACCTTCACCGCCACCGCCGGTGACGTGAATGTGTTGGTCAAAAAAGCCCGGCGTCATGATTTGACCCTTGGCATCAATGACTTCCGTACCCGGCAACGTGGACGGAAGATCCTTACCAATGGCCACGACTTTTTCAGCCACCATCAAAACGTCTTGTTCACCCAAATCCGTCGGTGCAAACACACGAGCGTTTTTAATTAACAAAGCCATAAGAACCTCTCTCAGATGATGATTATTTTCGTGCTGATTATCAGCACCACAATTAATTATTGTAGTGCGAATTTGTAACGGATGAGCTAAGGAAATACATACTTTTCTGATTGACCCGATATTGTTAAGTGGTCTTAACAAATTTCACAGAATGTGCGTAGCCAATAAAAATAGATATTTATAATATTTATAATATTTATAATGCTTATCAAATCAACACTTTTGTAATGACACTTTTCTCATCAAGAACCCACTATGCTAAAGAAAAATAATACTACCCATGCCCCTGATAACGACACTCTTGAAACGATTAAAAACTCATGTGGTCAAGATTATGAAAAAGCAATCTCATTTTCCCAACAGCTTACATTTAATGATGCCAATGCCGTCTTTAACCAACTCGGCAAGACGCTTGATCACGCCACAATGAAAACCATTGGTGTAATGACCACAGATGGTTTATTTACAAATTTAGGTTTATTGTTTTCCGATCAATGTCCATTTTGCACAAAATTTGGACGCTTCAATACAAATCCCACAACAGGGGAGGAACTTTTCGTCGATCAGAAAGTGGTCGAAGGTTCCATCTTTAAACAATTATTAGAGGCTGAAGATTGGTTTAACTTGATTAACAAAACGGGGGCCGAAATTTCTGGTCTTTTCCGCAAAGATTACCGCGACTACCCGCCAAGAGCACTACGAGAAGTTTTTATTAATGCTCTTGTTCATCGCGATTACGCTTTAAATGGCCCTACCCTTGTTAACGGCTATGAAGATGAAATTGAAATTATTTCGATTGGCGGACTGGTTAAAGGGCTTAATATGGATGATGTTATGCTTGGGATCTCTAGACCGAGAAATGTTCTTCTCGCATCAACCTTCGTTGATTTGCGCTTGGTCGAAGGATGGGGACGAGGCATTCGTGAGATTGAAAAACTGTATCGTCAAAACAGTTCAAAACCCAGTTTCACAGCATCCACTCATGGCTTTAAAGCAATCATACCGAGACAGGATACTCCTGCCGAAATACGCCAAACCCGCCTATCAGAAACTGCACAAGAGCGCATCTTCGGCTACCTTGAGGCGCAAGGTGAGACCTCTAGGGAGCAGATACAAAAAAATCTACAACTTCCGCAGGCTACTTGCCTCGCAGCATTGCGGAAGTTAGTAGAAAATGAAACGGTTGTTAGAATCCGAAACGGAAGAAAAATTACCTACACCTTGCCAAGTTAAGCCGAGATCGCAGCGTCGTTTTGAGTGGTTTCTTCAGGCAAGCGAGAAACCAAAACCTTATCAATACGACGCCCATCCATATCAACCACTTCAAAACGCCAACCTTGCCAAGTGACAAATTGACCGGTCTTGGGCATATCTTCCATGATCCAAACAATCATGCCAGCCAATGTGTTATAGCGACCTTCATTTTCTTGAGGCACGCTCTTGAGTTGCAAATGGTCTTTTAATTCGGGTACGGCCAACATACCGTCTAAAAGCAGCGAGCCGTCTTCACGCTCCACAATCCAAGACTCGTCACCAACATTGGGTTTGAATTCGCCGGCAATGGCTTCTAACACGTCTCGGGGGCTCACTAACCCCTGTACCGTACCGTATTCATCAACGACAATGGCCACCGGAATATCGTTATCGCGGAAGTTTTCCAATAATTCCAACCCCGTTAACGTCTCGGGCACATAAGAAGCCTTGGCGACTTGGCTCGTAAAGTCCACTCTACCGTTTTCTAAAAGTTGCTTTAACAAAACTCGCGTGGAGCAAAAGCCCTTAATGTCATCTAATGAACCATCAGCGATCGGTAGGCGAGAGTGTTGTGACGTCAAAATCTTACGAACGTTCAAGTCGTCTTCATCTTGAAGGTCAATCCACTCAACTTCACTGCGAGGGGTCATGAGCGTTGCAATCGTACGGTCATCCAAGCGGAAAAGATTACGGGCCATGTTTCGCTCTTGCTCTTCAATCACCCCCGACTCGCTCCCCTCTTCGATCACAGCATGGATTTCTTCTTCCGTGACAGTCGGCTCTTGCGTATCGCTCTTACCCGTTAATTTCAAAATCAAATTCGTAGAAGCCGATAATAACTTCACAAAGGGGGCCATAATGATGGCCAATGTATTGATGGGCCGAGCAATTTGGCAAGCCACGCCTTCGGGATTCATTTGCCCTAAACGCTTAGGTACCAACTCACCCAAAATGATAGAGAAATAGGTCACCAACACCACGACCAAAACCAAGCCCAACGTGCGAGCGGTCACGGGTGCGACATCCATACTCTCCGTTAACCAATGAGCGACCGGTTCTGCTAACGCTGCTTCCCCCACGATACCTGACAAAATACCGATGGACGTAATCCCTACCTGAATGGCAGACAAAGCGCGCGTAGGTTCTTCATTGAGTTCCATGGCCACCTTGGCGCCTTTATTACCCTCATCGTCTTTGACTTGAAGGCGGGCTCGGCGACTCGTCACCAAGGCGATTTCGCTCATGGCAAAAGCGCCATTTAAGAGAATTAATGCGATTAAACAAAAAATATTGAACCAGTTTTCCATTTCTGATGAAACTCGCTACTGAGAAATTCGTTGAATTAAACCTTCGATGGCGCATTGGATTGTGGCCGTGCGCACGGCTTGTCGATCTCCGGGAAATTCCTTTCTGACCACTTCTGGCACTTCACCTCGGCGCGCCCAGGCTAAAAAGACGGTTCCCACGGGTTTACCGGGCACGGCACCCCCAGGCCCCGCAATGCCGGTCACCGCCACGGCGATATCGGCATTTGAACGAGTCAGAGCTCCTAAAACCATCTCCGAAGCACACTCTGAAGAGACCGCTCCAACCGCCTCCAACGTTGAAGCATTTACACCTAAGAGGTCCATTTTCGACGCATTTGTGTAGGTCACAAAACCTCTATCAAACCATTGGCTTGATCCGGCAATGTCAGTGATTGTGTAACTGATGCCACCGGCCGTACACGACTCGGCCGTTGCCACCATCACATGGGTCTTCAGTGCCACATCGCCTAACGTTTTCGCTAAAGCTTCTAACTGGGAATTCACGAAAAATGTATCCTAAAAAAGCATTAATGCGTATTGGATGCCCCATAAAAGAAGCAACGCATAAACCGCAGCCACAGCATCATCTAGCATGATGCCGACGCCATTTTTCATTTTACGATCAAAGAAACTTGCCGGCGGCAATTTCACGATATCAAAGAATCGGAAAGCCACAAAGCCTGCGATTTGCCAAGGCAAAGTTGCCGGAATTAAAGCCAGCACCCACCAAATCGCAAACACTTCATCAATAACGATGGAACCGTGATCGGGAACACCCAAATCTTTACTCGTTTCTTCACAAGCCCACGAACCTACAATAAAGGTCGCTGCCACAATCACTAACCACATCGCAGGCGTCACCCACGGGGTCAGGGCCACATAGACTAACCACCCAGCCAACGTTCCCCAAGTGCCCGGTGCCGGACGAATGACGCCGCTACCGAAGAAACTTGCAATGATGTGGGAGACGCGAGAAAAGGCAAAGTGCCACGTCATGCGCACTTTATTAACAGGATTATCTGCACTGTATTTTTCTAACATTTCTACTCTCGGAAATGGTCAAAACCGGCAAACTGCACGTTAACCACTTCGTTTTTATCGTTCTCAAAATAAACGCCTTCTTCAATCACGCATCCAATGCGAGATAAAGGCAATTGGTGATTCTCAGACCATTTTAAAATGCTTTGGCGGTGCTTGGGGGAAGCAGTAAACACCAATTCGTAATCATCGCCCCCAGCCCACTGCGCCTGACGGCGGCGGTCGATATCTATTTTCGCCAAATCTGAACTCAAAGCGGGACGATCGACCCAAAGTTTGGCACCCACCTTCGAGCGCTCCAAAATATGCCCCAAATCTTGATAAAGGCCATCAGAGACATCGGCTGCGGCTGAGGCAACGTGCGCCAACAATTCGCACCCCAAAGCCACTCGAGGCGTTGGGCAATCCATGCGACTTTCTAAGTACTCGGTCACGGTTTCAGACCACACTTTTGTGCGCATCATGAGCGCCGCGTAGGCATCCCCCACCGTACCGCTTACCCAAATATCGTCGCCGACTGAGGCCCCGGCGCGTGTTAAAGCGTTATGCTCAGCTTCCCCCAAAGCCGTGATCGTAAAGGTAGCAGGCGAGCGAATCTGGCCCACCGTTGTGCTTTTCGTTGTATCGCCCCCTAAAAGCGCACATTGATAAGTTTGCGCTGCATTTTTTAATCCTTCAGAAAAACCTTTTAACCAAGCTTCATTGGCTTCGGGTAAGGAAATCGCAAGAAAAAACGCACGAGGCGTCGCACCGGCCGCCGCCAAATCGGACAGATTGACAGCAAGGGCCTTGAAACCGACGGTTTGGGGATTGGCATCGGGTAAAAAATGCGTACCCAATGCAGTGGTATCCGTTGTGATGGCTAAAGTCGTCTCACCGACTTTAAGAAGGGCGCAATCATCACCGATTCCTTGGGAGGGCCAGTGACAGGTCACTCCCAAAGAAAAGAAACGGTGGATGAGATCAAATTCTGACGGGCGTGTGCCCATAGGCGTTATTTGTTGTTAACTTCGGTCGCACGCACTTGAGCGGCCACTTTATCCAACACACCGTTGACATAACGGAAACCTTCAGAACCGCCAAAGTTCTTCGACAATTCCACGGCTTCGTTGATGACCACGCGGTACGGGATTTCAATGTGGTTCTTCAATTCATACGTTGCCAAAAGCAACACAGAGCGTTCAACTAAAGACAAGCGAGAGACATCACGGTCAACGTGAGCAGCGTAAAGGGCTTCGAGCTCTTGGGCATTTTCAATCACACCCGTCAAAAGCTCCGTGTAGTGAGCCTTGTCGCAACGTTCAAAGTCTGCAACATCAATCGCAGCACCGGCAACGGGTTCGCCGTCTTCGCTTAAAACGCTCAAAAGCGTCGTATCAATGGTCTTGGCATCAAGGCCGCTGACCAAGTGTTCGTAAATGCCCAACAATGCAAATTCACGGGACAAAGAGCGAGCACCGCGGCTCGGTCGATGGGGACGTTGTGCCATTTATTCCTCGTCTTCTTCAAATTCAAACATGTATTCTTTGCGGAAATTGGCCATTTCCACAGCCACGCGTGCAGCGTCCGTGCCCTTTTCTTCCAAACGGGCCTTGGTTTGTTCGTCGTTTTCGGTCGTCAACACGGCGTTGGCAATCGGAATATCCCATTCCAAGCTCACTTGCATGATGCCGGAGGCGCTTTCGTTCGAAACGATTTCGAAGTGATACGTTTCACCGCGAATCACAGCACCGATTGCCACCAAAGCGTCATACTCTTCGGTTTGAGCCAATTGTTGCAATGCAAAGGGGATCTCCAAAGCACCCGGTACACGGGCCAACGTGATGTATTCTTCGACCACGCCCAAGCGAGCCAATTCAGCCAAGCAAGCCTTCAAAAGGCCTTCACCGGCGTAGTCATTGAAGCGGGCTTGAACAATACCGATACGAAGACCGCGACCATCTAAAGAGTTTTCGATGATATCCATGGACATCTTTCGTCTCCAGTTGTAAATTCGTTACCAAAAAATAATTGTGCATATTGTACTGATTTTCAAGGACTCTTTCGCTTTCCTTTCAAAGAAAATCAGTCAATTGCAATCACAAATGCATACCGCGGGCGTAAGGGCGCGGAAAGGCCACGCTCTCGTCACCTAATTCAAGCGCCGCTTGCCACCCCCAATGCGGGTTTAAAAGCATTGCGCGACCGATATCGACCATATCCGCCGTTTCTTGCACCAAAATGGTTTCCGCTTGCGCAGCATACTTAATTAAACCGCAACAAAGCGTAGGCATTCCCGTGGCTTCTTTCACGGCACGAGCGTAAGGCAATTGGTACCCATATTGCACGTCGATTTTTTGATCTGGTGACAGACCACCCGCAGAAACGTCTACAAATTCGCACCCGTAACGTTGAAGTTCTTTGACGAAAGTAATCGTCTCCTCAACGCTCCAGCCACCCTCAACCCAATCGGTTGCCGAAACTCGAACACCTATCGTCAATTGCGGTGCGGCTTCTTTAATCGCAACAAAAACCATGAGTGGCAAACGCATACGGTTTTCTAAGCTGCCACCGAATTCATCCGTGCGATGGTTCGTCAAGGGCGAGAGGAATTCGTGCATTAAGTAGCCGTGGGCGCAGTGCAATTCAATGCCATCAAAACCGGCTTGTTGGGCTCTGAAGGCTGCAATGGAGAAGGCTTCGATGAGCTTATCAATCTCGGCTTTGGTCATCTCATGAGGCGCGCGGTGAGCCGGACTCAACGCAATCGATGAAGGGGCCGCTAGCTCCCAACCGCCATCTTCCGGGTTTAAATTGATGCCACCTAAGGCACAACTTCCCTTGCGACCGGCGTGACTTAATTGGACGATGACTTTCGTTTTGTCATCAATGTGACGCATGGTCGAAACCATTTCTCGCATGGCGTCGCACTGATCATTGGTCCAAAGGCCCAAGTCATAGGGTGTAATTCGTCCTTCCGGACAAACAGCCGTGGCTTCCACGCACACCAAAGCGGCACCCGACTGGGCGAGTTTGCCGTAGTGCACGTTGTGCCAAACATTGGGCATTCCGTCAGTGGCTTGGTACATGCACATTGGCGGAACAGAAATACGGTTTTGAAGCTCCATGCCTCCGATTTGGTAGGGGCTAAAAAGCTTTGTTCGCATCACTGCTCTCCTTTCAAACTTTTTCTTTCGTTTGAGATTATTGATTTTGAACCTTCAACATACGCTCAACGTAGCGAGCGATTGTATCAATTTCCAAATTGATCGGATCTTGGGCTTTGAGGTGCTTAAGCGTCGTTACTTCGACCGTATGCGGGATCAAGTTAATGGAAACATTCGTCCCATCTTCCGTGTCCAAGACATCATTAATCGTCAAAGAAACACCATTGACCGTAATCGAACCCTTGTAGGCCAAATAGGGGCTCAAGGGTTTGGGGGCATGCACGACCAAATGCCAGCTCTCGGCCTTGGGTTCCATCACCACAACGTGACCCACACCGTCAACGTGACCGGAAACGATGTGACCATCTAAACGATCTCCTACGCGAAGGGCTTTTTCCAAGTTCACTTCGCCTGCCTTATGAAGACCCGTCGTTTTAGACAAGCTCTCGGCTGAGACTTCAATCTTAAACGTATCACCGTCAATGGCCACGACCGTCATGCAAGCGCCGTTCACAGCAATGGAGTCACCCACTTGAACCGTTTCCAGACCCAAAGTTGGTGCGTCAATCGTTAATCGAACGCCGTCACCCAACGTTTCAGGTTCACGCACTTGACCAATGGCTTGAATAATGCCGGTAAACATCGTCTATTTTTCCTTTCTTGTTAAGACTAAACGCACATCGTCGCCGATTTTATCAGCGCTTTGGATATGCCAAGAATCGATTTGATTTAAATGGGTCGCAACGGGTAGACCAAATGCACACCGTCCTTGACCTAAAAATTTAGGGGCCGTGTAAAGAAGCACCTCATCGACTAAATCCGCGGCCAACAATGCCCCATTAAGCGTCGCGCCGGCCTCCACGTGCACATCATTGATGTGACGCTTTGCAAGTTCTATTAATAAGGCCTTCAAATCCACTTGCCCGCAATCGTTAGGCAAACATAAAATTTCAGCACCCCGCTCGGCTAATGCCAAGGCTTTCTCATCATTGTTGTCGGCACACACCACAAGCACTTGACCGTCTTCAAAAATGCGAGCGTCGGGACTGACTCGAAGGCGAGAATCCACCAACACTTTCAAGGGTTGGCGGCTGGCTAATTGACCGTTATAACGAACATTCATTTGAGGATTGTCAGCCAAAACCGTACCGATCCCCGTCAAAATGGCGCCAGAGTAACTGCGATAGCGATGACCGTCGTTTCGGGCATCCGGCCCCGTAATCCATTGACTTTCACCATTGGGAAGCGCCGTAAAACCATCCATGCTCATGGCCACCTTCAGGCGAACCCAGGGACGGTGTTGCGTCATCTGCGTCATGAAACCGGCATTCATTTGCCAAGCGTCTTTTTCTAAAACGCCCGTCGTCACCTCAATGCCACTGTCTTTGAGCATAGCCACACCACGGCCGGCCACAAGCGGATTGGGATCCAAACAAGCAATCACCACTCGGGCAACTTTTTCTTTGATTAAGCGTAAAGCGCAAGGCGGGGTTCGTCCGTAATGAGAGCAGGGTTCCAACGTCACATACGCGGTAGCGCCTTCAAGGCTATGCCCTTGACGCAAGGCATCTTTAACCGCTTGGATTTCAGCGTGATCGCTCCCCACGGCTTGCGTAAAGCCCTGTCCCAATAAGACATCATCTTTGACAAAGACACACCCCACACTAGGGTTAGGCGGGCTAATGGGGCGAGCAAACTCCGCAAGATGAAGAGCTTGTCGCATCCAATCAATATCTGTCATTAAACTTCTCGAGCAGCGTCGGCAAACTTCTTCACGTCTTCGAAGTTACGATACACACTGGCAAAGCGCACATAAGCGACTTTATCCAACATACGTAACTGATCCATCACCAATTCGCCCAAACGATCACTGCGAATTTCACGTTCCCCTAAAGCAAGCATCTTTTGTTCAATGCGATTGACGGCTTCATCAATGCGTTCACGGGACACGGGGCGCTTACGAAGCGCTAACATCATGGAGGCACGAAGTTTACTTTGGTCGTATTCGCAACGACCGCCACCACGCTTAATAATAGAAGGCATGGACAATTCCACACGTTCATAGGTGGTGAAGCGCTTCTCACAATTTAAACAACGGCGACGGCGACGAATCGTCGTACCGTCTTCGCTTGTGCGCGAATCGATGACCTGCGTTTGTTCATGTTTGCAAAACGGACAAAACATAACATTCTCCGGTTAGATGTCTCGCCGACAATTCTTAAAAAACACAAGATATTGCGGGAAACCGATGTTTCATTGTACCGCCTCACCATCTTTTGTGGTCAAACTTTTTACAATACCAAACTTTTGTCGTCTAACAAGAAATCAAAAATATTCATGAAGACCACTCCGTCTTCGTTTTGGTACTTCTTGATGGGATCTTCAGTAATCACAAATTTTTGGAAACTGTCATCAATAAGCTGTGATCTACTCCCCATTAAATGGGAAGCTTCTAATTTAGTGAGTCTTGCGAACTCACTTTCCTGCTTCGTTGCTGATTTGACTCTTCGGGATAATCCCTTTGAGCACACATAAGCTCCACAGGCATCGAATCGGGGCGATCCACCCCTATTTTGTCGTCACTGAGTGTGCAGTCGGCTTAGCCGACTTCACTCTCAATAATCGTTTCACCTTTTTCTCAGACCATTGTCCTTGACTCACCATCCAAGCACCGGCTTGGCGGATATTGAGCGCCGCATTCTCATCGGCATTCATGGTCATCTGGCAACGTGTGCAGCGGAAGACCGATTGACTCAATCGATTTTCTTTTGCAGTGCAACCACAGTGGCTGCACTTTTGCGAGGTGTAAGCACTCGGCACTTCAATCACCAGCTTATGCCGGCAACGTGCCTTGTACTTCAAATAGGCTTGGGTTTTTGCCCATGCACTGCCTAGGATTCCTTTCGTTAGTCCAGCCTTGGCTTTTGCATCATTGCGCAACGCTTTACCGTTGGCCTCGTACTTTGCCTTGGGCTTGACCGTCATCCCCTTGATATTGAGATCTTCAAAAACGAAAAGTTCAATATCCGGTTGCTCGGCCAATCGGTGACTGACTTGATGAGCAAAGTCTTGTCGCACATTGCTCTCGTACTGAAAACTTCGTGCCACTCGACGTCGCATCTTTCGACTGTTTTGACTGCCTTTTTGTCGGCGGGCCAAAATTCTTTGGTAGTGCTTGCGACCGCGTTCTTTACGCTTGATTCGCTCTTGTTGAACGTCGAGCAATTCATAATGCTCGCCACAACTTGATTGAATTTTGCGTGCCACACCACGATCAAATCCTGCCGTTTTATCCAACAATTCCTCATAGCCCATCATGGCCAAGCGATCCGCTATCTCCTGATCTGTCTCCAGGTATTGACCATCATCGAAATTGAACGACACGGTCAATGCACGTTGACGACAGGTGACGTAAACCGTGACCGGCATTTCAAACGGTTGGTGAGCTTTGAAAAGCACACGACCACCCGGTTTGGATTTGCTGCCAAACGTCAATTCATACCATTGAGCTTTGAGTTTTCGAATCGAAAAATACGATTTCGTCAAAAGCAAATGGCGATCAGCGTTTTTGATGGGATGAACACGAGGTTTAGACGTCAGTCCTTTTTGAAAACGCTTGTGGGCCTGATAGTGAAGGTAAGCACCGACACCATAGACACCACTGGGAACGCTTTTAACCCAAGGAACAACACGAAAATCAATCAAGTGAGAATACTTTTGATCGACCTCGGGACGAGGAACGGACGATATGAACTTTCGGTCAAAGGATTCGAAATATCGAACCTCTTCAACCGAAGCGTTGTAGACGAGCATTTGTGCAGCAGAAAACGTGAAGTAAGCACTTCGTGATGCGTCATCGACAAACCTGGCTTTGAATTTACGCCCGATAATCACTTGACAACCCCAACAGAACGAAAGATCATATATTGATATGGAATTATATCAATAATTATTATGAATTACTAGTTTTCTTTAAAACTTAATGGGTGAATCTTAATCTCGTAACCCCGTACGCGAAATTCCGTCACAACGTCCTTTGACAAGAATTTTGATTTGCTCCCTGTCACATAGACGTCCGCATTTTTGACTTTCAAATAGCTATTAAGAACGTCATCAAAGTCTTTAACGTGCCGCACTTCGTCCAACAACACATAATGCATTTCATCGTCTAACAAATGGCTATCAATATGGGCTAACAGAGCATCGGGATCTCGGAGGGCTTTATTGCGACGATCTTCAAAATCGATCTTAATGATGTGTTTGTCATCAACGCCGTTATCTTTTAAATGGGAAGCGAAAAGTTCGAATAAAAGCGTCGATTTCCCACAACGACGAATACCGGTGACAATCTTGATCATGCCGTTATGTTTAGCGGCAATCAATTTTTTAAAGGCACTTCTCTTTTGATCATCATTCGTTTCGGTACAAAAGTCCTTCCTACTCAAAGACCCATGTACCGCCTCCAATATTCTCTTTTACGTTATATTTTTGCGTAAATACGCATTTTTATATAACAGATTGGGTTTTAAATCGTATTACGCAAAAAAACCTCCCGCAGAGCAACTCTGAGAGAGGCATATTCGAGTCTTGAGTTCGCCGACTGTTTTTTTAAATCCTTAAATCAGACGAACGCTTTTGTATCAATGCTCTTGCAAACGTGGATTTAAACTGTAAATCCCTTGCAAAAGAGCCATCCCTAAGATGTGAGAGGCCATCGTTGCACGTACATCTTCCCAACGGGCGGTGTCAGGCAAACCAAGACTTCCCACATCAAGCGCATAAACCGCAAACTCATAGCCATGCAAGCGTGCGTCAAATCCCGGCGGGCAAGGACCATCATAGCCACGATGAATTTCACCGTTGCGCGTGTAGTCGTTAAGCGCTTCAATACCCATGGGTTTTGCAAAGGTTTTACCCGTTGTCTCATCCCCCACGCTGGCTTCTCCCTTTTGAAGCTCGGTGACTTCCGGGCTGACATCCCAAACCAACCAATGCACGAAATCGCGACGCGGTTGATCTTCAGGGATTTCGCCCATTTCATTTAAAGCCTCACGGTTGGTCGGCACGTCCGGATCCACGCAGGCAATCACTAAGGATTTTGTCCCTTCGGGCAAATTCGTCCAAACAAGATGAGGATTTAAATTCTCCGAAAGCGCAAATTGACCGTTGACTAAACGACCATAAGCACATTCGGGCGGAATCCACTGACCGTGTTCAAAATCATGACTCATTAACTTCATAAAGACTCTCCTAAACTTCCAACCAAATCGTCACCGGCCCGTCATTAACGAGCCCCACTTGCATGTGAGCACCAAATTCTCCCGTCTCAACCTTCAAGGGCGACTGACGGACAGCGCTCACAAAATGTTCATACAAGCGCTCTCCCACATCGGGAGCGGCTGCCGGCGTAAAACTCGGACGCAAACCACGGGAAGTGTCTGCCGCTAACGTAAATTGTGGAACCACCAAGAGTTCACCACCGACGTCAGAGATGCTCTTATTCATTTTGCCGTTTTCGTCTTCAAAAATGCGATAGGCCAATATTTTCTTAGCCAATTTCTCGGCATTTTCTTCTGTATCTTCGCGTTGCGCGCAGACCAAAACCAAAAGGCCTTTACTGACTTCGCCAATGACCTTCCCATCCACCGTCACTCGGGCTTCGCTTACGCGTTGCAATAATCCAATCATTTAGACGTCCTTTTACAAAAAAAGCCAAGAGGCAGCAACTTCAGGCAACCGTCTTGGCTTTTCTTTTTAAGTTCGAGAAAAATTAGCGAACCGTCACCTTAGCCCACTTACGCTTGCCCACTTGCAAAACGTAGGTGCCGGCAGCCAACTTCAAACCGCGATCTTCAATGCGTTCACCATCTATACGAACAGCCTTTTGATCAATGTTACGGTTAGCTTCACTCACAGACGGGCAAAGACCGGCTTCTTTAATCAATTTGCCGATGCCGATTTCACCGCCATCAGAAGCTACCGTCACTTCTTCAATATCAGAAGGCATTTCGCCACCACGGAAGCGATTGTTAAATTCGACTTCGGCGGCGTCAGCAGCGGCGGCATCATGGAAGCGCGTCACGATTTCCTTAGCCAACATCACCTTGGCATCACGCGGATTGCGGCCTTCGCTGCATTCCTTCTTCAATTGCGTAAGTTCAGCGTTACTGCGAAGACTCAACAAGTCGTACCAGTCCCACATCAAGGAGTCGGACACGGACATCACCTTACCGAACATATCGTTCGGAGCATCCGTGATACCGATGTAGTTGTGCTTAGACTTACTCATCTTATTGACGCCATCTAAGCCCACCAACAAGGGCATCGTCAAAATGCATTGAGCTTCTTGATCGTATTGACGTTGCAATTCACGACCGACCAAAAGGTTAAAACGTTGGTCAGAGCCACCCAATTCCAAATCGGCCTTCAATGCAACGCTATCGTAGCCTTGCATCAAGGGATAGAGAAGTTCGTGCATGGCAATCGGAGCGTTTTCTGCGTAGCGCTTAGCAAAATCATCACGCTCAAGCAAACGAGCCAAAGTGTAACGAGATGCTAAACGGATCATGTCCGTTGCCGACATCTTGTCAGACCATTCGGAGTTGTAACGAATTTCGGTCTTCTCGCGGTCCAAAATCAAACTGGCTTGATCCAAATAGGTCTTGGCGTTAATTTCAATTTGCTCACGAGACAAGGGCGGGCGCGTCACGTTACGACCGGAGGGGTCGCCGATGGCTGCTGTAAAGTCACCGATCAAGAAAATGACCGTGTGGCCCAAATCTTGCAATTGACGCAACTTGTTTAATACCACCGTGTGACCGATGTGGATGTCCGGTGCCGTGGGGTCTAAGCCCAATTTGCAGCGCAACGGCACACCCGTGGCCATGGAGCGGGCAAGCTTTTGTTCAAAATCGCTTTCGACCAATAACGTATCAACACCACGCTTGATCGTTGCCAACGCTTCCTTCACCTCAGGGGTCACAGGAAATTTCTTTTCAGATTCGCTCATCACAACCTCGAAAAACTTTTACAAAAAAATCAAAGCCATAAAAAAGATAAAAGCGGGCGAAATCCTCTATTTAAGGTAAAATACGCCTCATCTTCTTTTACCGTAACGACTTATTGTAGTCTATCCAAGCTGTCAATGTCTGCTCCAAGTGTCTTAGCTAAGAATCTTCGCACGATTGGTTCAGGGGTTTTTGCCACCCTTCGAGCCATGGCACAGACGTGGCTGGCGGTTATTCGCAGCCCCTATCGTCGTGCAGCCTTGGGCGGTCTCTTTACGGTTTTACCTATTTCTGTCGGGATTGCCGCTTACACATTAGGCCCCAATGATGAAGAATATTTGGCACGCGCTTCTCAACGCACCATTGAAACAACGTTACCGATGCCTGCCATTGCCGATCGTATCACTCAGGCGACAACCTCTCGCGCTTTTGCTACGCACACGACGGTTATTCGTCGTAACGATACGTTGGGCTCCATTTTCTCTCGCTTAGATATCGATGACAAAGAAGCTCTAAGGTTTGTTCGTCAACAACCTCAAGCCTCAGCGTTATCCAATCCCCGAGAAGGCGTCTACGTTCAAGCTAAAGTTTCTCAAGACAAAAAACTTCAATCCTTGAAGATTTTCTTGGAAGCGCGTCAACGTGATCAAAAAGACAATGTCGTCTCCATCACACAACGCGGCGGCAAGTTTGTGATCAATTCCAACACGTTTGCTTACGAAACGCGTCAAACCATGGCCGGTGGCGTTGTCAAAACCACCCTTTGGGACGCGGCTACCGAAGCTGGCCTACCTGAAAACGTCACCGCTCAAATCATGCAAGCGTTTGAGCGCAAATTTAAAGCCGGTTTCCAATTGGGCAACGGTGATGAATTCCGCTTGATTTACGAGCGCAAGTTCATGGATGGCGACTTTGTGCGCAATGGCAAGATTCTTGCCTTAGCACTTACCCATCAAGGTCAAACGATGGAAACCTTCTGGGCCGATGACGGCACGCAAAACGGTGGTTTCTACGGTCTTGACGGCGAAACGACACAAATGGCCTTTATTCGTGTGCCGGTTGACGGTGCTCGTGTAACGTCAAGCTTTATGCCGATGCGTCGCCACCCGGTGACCGGTATTTTGCGTCCGCACTTGGGCACGGACTTCGGTGCCGCCAAGGGCAATAAGATTTATGCTGCCGCTGACGGTGAAATCACGCGTCGTCGCTTTGACCATGACGGTTACGGCCACTATTTGATTATCACGCACGATAGCGATCGCACGTCGCTTTACGCTCACATGTCCAAGATTGCCGACGGCATGGTTGTGGGCAAGAAAGTGAAAAAAGGCGATGTGATCGGTTACGTGGGTGCCACGGGGTTGGCAACGGGTCCGCACTTGCACTACGAACTTCGCATGAATGATCGTCAGATTAACCCCTTAAAGGTTAATTACCCAGATAAAGATCGTTTAACGAACGAAGAGCTCTACGATCTCTTAGCGCAAGCTCGACCGCTTACGACGTGCTTATCGTTAATCAACCGAATTCAATCGGTTAAGCCTCAACCGAAGGCCAGCGTTGTGATCACAACAGAAAACACGCCTTCGAAGGCTCCCTCCAAGGCTCAATAGCATATGAGTTCCAAGATTTGTATCGGCATCATGTCAGGCACAAGCCTTGATGGTGCTGATGCCGTGGCTTGCGCATTTGAAGATGACAAAATCCAATTCTTGGGGCATAGCAACCTTGCCTTTGACGCTTCATTGAAAAAAGACCTCGAGGCCCTTTTAAAACCAGGTGAAAATGAAATCGAACGAATGGGAGTAACAGGGATTCGATTGGCGCACGTCTATGCCGAGGTCACGCAAAAGCTTTTAAAAACCCTTCACCTCACTTCAAACGATATTGATGCCATAGGTGTTCACGGTCAAACGATTCGTCATTGCCCACAAGAGCATTTCACCGTTCAACTCAATAACCCTGCTTTAGTGGCAGAACTCATCGGAATCGACGTCATCGCTGACTTTCGCTCTCGCGATATGGCCGCAGGCGGCGAAGGTGCCCCTTTGGTACCCGCTTTTCACCAAGCGGTTTTTGCAGGAGACACACCGCGCGCCATTGTTAACATCGGTGGCATTGCCAATGTGAGCTTTTTAACTGATGAGGCCGTTACGGGCTTTGATTGTGGACCCGGTAATACGCTTTTAGATACGTGGTGCATGCAACACAAAGGCATGCCTTTTGATCCGGATGGAGCGTGGGCTGCAACGGGCAAAATTAATCAGGCGCTTTTAGACGCTCTTTTTACCGATCCCTATTTCACCCGCCAACCGCCTAAAAGCACGGGACGCGAGTATTTCCATTTAGAGTGGATAAGAAAACGTTATCCTGGAATTGAGGATTTAGCACCCGAAGACGTTGAACGCACGCTCGTTAAACTCACGGCGATGGGAATTGGTGAAGCGATTGCCCAATCGTCACCCAATATCAAAGACCTCTTTATCTGTGGTGGCGGGGCTTTTAATCCCCTCATTCTCAGTGACCTGAAAGAAGTTGGGTTTAACGTCAAAACAACAGAAGTTTTGGGTGTGCATCCCATGCATGTGGAGTCCATGGCATTTGCTTGGTTAGCACATTGCTTCTTAGTAAGAAAAGCCGGTAATCTTCCTGCGGTCACGCAGGCAAAAGGTCCTCGTATTTTAGGGGCACTTTATCCGGCATACTGACATTTCCTCGCCGACTTTTTGTCTAGCCATTCTTACTTGCCTGTCACATGCTTTTCTCTTGCTTTTCACTTGCTTAGTTGAAAATACAACTCAAGCAAAAACACATTAACACATTGATAAACTTAGACTATTCTTACTTGCCTCTAACTTGCTTCTAACTTGCCTAGCTATTAATTTCACGCATATTTCAAATACAAAAACGGCCTGATTCCCTATAAATAGAAACCAAGCCGTCGATGGTAATCCCTGCCCAAAGAGCAGGGATTCAAAAAATATTTTTCTATACCGAGAAGGAAGAACCACAACCGCAGGTGGTCACAGCATTCGGGTTACGAATAACGAATTGAGCACCCGTCAAATCTTCCTTAAAGTCGATTTCAGCGCCCACCAAATATTGGTAGCTCAAAGAGTCAATCAAAAGCATCACGCCATCTTTGACCATTTGGGCATCGTCATCGTTAACGGTTTCATCAAATTGGAAACCGTATTGAAAACCGGCACAGCCACCGCCTTGCACAAAGACGCGCAACTTTAATTGATCATTACCTTCTTCTTCAATCAAGCTTTTAACTTTAGCAACAGCAGCATCCGTGAAATGAATCGGTTCCGGTGCCAACAATTCTTCGTTTTCTTGCATGATCAATCCTTAAAACTTTCAAGTAGTGAAGAGTGGATTATACGGCCTCTTTTGTCCCTTGCAAAAGATAAAAATTGTCAAAAATCGTGTTGAAATGGCTACATTGCCTTTAAAATATGGAGAGTTAGTATCTAAGAGATTTATTGTGCCCACCGGTTTATTTTCACACCGTTCGTGTTTTGAACACATCACTGACGAACGCAGCCCCGAGTCCCCTCTCCGGATCGAATCCATTGAGGAACGCTTGGTTGCAAGCGGTCTTTATCAAGCTTTTAAACACATTGAAAGTCAACGCCAAGCCACGGACACTGATATTTTGCGTGCGCACGATGAATCCTATTTAACGCTCGTTAAAAACAAAGTCCCCAAGACCGAAGGGGAAATGGCCTATATCTGCGAAGACACGGCTCTCTGTTCCGGTTCATTAAACGCCGCCCTTCAATCCGCAGGTTGCGTTTTGGATGCCGTTGACACAGTCACAAACAACAAACTTCGCAATGCCTTTTGCATGGTGCGCCCTCCCGGACACCACGCACACCGAAACGGTGCCGGTGGCTTTTGCATCTTTAATAACGTTGCTATTGCCGCTCTTTATGCCATTGAAGTTTTAAAACTCAATAGCATTGTCATTATCGACTTTGATGCCCACCATGGCGACGGCACGGAAGACATCGTTAAAAATCACCCCAAGATTGAATTCTTCTCGTTATTTCAAGAAGGAATCTTTCCGCATGTAGGCGGTGGTTTTTCAGCCCCCAATATTCATAACGAAGCCATGTCTTCGGGGGCTACGGGTGATGAAGCGTGCGAAATTATTCGTAATGTTTGGGCGCCGATCATTGAAAAGAAAAAACCTGAACTCATTTTGATTTCGGCAGGTTTTGACGGGCACGCCAATGAAGTAATGGCGCAGCTGGATTTCTCAGACTTGGATTTTGCTCACATCACGCGCGTCATTGATGACATCGCCCACGTGGTCTGTGACGGACGCATTGTGAGCGTCTTAGAAGGGGGCTACGAGTGCCGCTCTTTGGCTCGCTCCGTTGTCGCCCATATTCGCACACTCGCTCACCTCTGATATTGGAGCCCTCATGGAGTTTTTCTCATCTGCTCACCTCAAAGACGGTGTCACCAAAAAAGAAATTTGGGCATGGTCGGCGTTTGACTTTGCCAATTCCGGTTACACCACGGTTGTTTTGACTGCGGTCTTTAATGCGTACTTTGTGGGGGTGGTCTGTGGAAATGCCTCTTGGGGCACACTTTTGTGGACGTCAGTCATTGCGGCAAGCAACATCCTCTCAATCGTTTTGATGCCCTTTATCGGTGCTGCCACCGACTTAAAAGCCAATAAGAAATTCTGGGTTATCTTGATGAGTCTTTTGTGCATCTTGGGCACATTAGGTCTTTACTTCACCCATGAAGGAACAATTCTTTTAGCCATTGCTATGGTCATTATCAGTAACTTTGGCTACAACGTGGGTGAAACGCTCAATTCGGCCTTTTTACCGGAACTCGCTAACGATGACTCACTCGGCAAAGTCTCCGGCTGGGGTTGGAGCTTTGGCTATTGCGGTGGCCTTTTAACCCTGGGAATCAGTTTAGCCATCGTGAGCATGATGCAAAGTGGCGGTGCCGGTGCTGAGGATTACGTACCCTACACGATGCTCGTGACAGCCATCGTTTTTATCATTGCCGCCGCCCCCTTGGCGCTTTGGTTAAAAGAACGTGCAACGCCTCGCTCTCAGGCACGTTTTATGACGTTGGTTAAAGAGTCTCAAGCCTCTTTGGTTCAAACGTTTAAGTCACTTCCTCAACACAGAAATTTTGCTTTTTTGGTTTCAAGTGGCCTCTTTTTCCAAGCTGGCATTGCCGTCGTCGTAACGCTTGCTGCCATCTACGCCAACCAAGTGATGGGCTTTTCTGAAGCCGAAACCATTTTCATGGTGCTCTTGGTCAATATCACGGCTGCGATCGGCGCCTTTGCTTTTGGCTACGTTGAAGACAAAATCGGCCACAAATACGCCTTGATGCTCACGTTGGTTGTATGGCTTGCCATGATTGGCGTCGGTTACTATGCTCAAACCAAACCGGTTTTCTGGATTGCTGCCAACTTAGCAGGTATTGCCATGGGTTCGAGCCAATCCGCAGGTCGCGCTTTGGTAGGCGCCTTGGCCCCTAAAGAGCAATGCGCAGCCTTTTATTCATTCTGGAACATGGCCCTTTGGGTAGCCAATATCATTGGTCCCATGACCTACGGGACGCTCACTTGGATCACCAATAATGACCATCGTTTCGCCCTATTGATGACGGGTCTTTTCTTTGTGATTGGGTTAGTGCTTTTGGTACCGATTCAGTTGAAAAAGAAAATTTAATAAGTGATAAAATATTAGTAATTAATGGCATTTTTCTTCGTTAATTACTAATATGAGCGCAATTAGCAATCTCAAACCGCCCAAAGATATTCGCATGGAAATCGCGGAGCGATTTCGCGAAGTGAGGCTCGATCAAAACATCACGCAAGAGGCGCTTGCCAAACGAACGGGCGTCTCATTGGGGTCTCTGAGACGTTTTGAAAGCGAAGGCGAAATTTCGCTTAAAAACCTCGTAAATTTAGCGATTGGTCTAAACCGTGCTCAAGACTTTGATGATGTCTTTAAACTTGGCAGTCGCATCGACTTGTTTGCCCTTCCCACCAAAACACGCAAGAGGGCATCACGATAAAGAACTTGCGAAGGATTTCGGAGTCAAGACTCCGTCTGAAATGGTGGTTTTCTAAGGTGGGTTCCTTCATTTGTACAAATGTTAAAAGGGGTGGCAACGCCACCCCAATTTTGTTCTGTTAAACGAGCTCTCGATCCGCATAAGGATTATCAAACCCTAAACTCATCAGGGCTTTGATTTCCTTCGTTTCCATAACTTCGGCTTCTTCGTCATTCATATGATCGTACCCATGAGCGTGAAGCGCACCGTGAATCAGCAAGTGGGCCAAGTGCTCTTCAAAGGACTTCTCTTGCTCTTGGGACTCTCGAATGAGAACCGGGACACAGATGGCCAAATCCGCAATCGCTTCAGGCTCATGCTGATAGTCAAACGTTAAAACGTTCGTTGCATAGTCCTTATGACGATATTGGCTATTAAGGGCCTGTCCTTCTTCAGCATCGACAAACAACACATTCAAGGTGGTATCGCGTTCGATCGCCGCTTCAATCCACTTTGCCATGGTTTCTTCAGACGGCAACTCAAAGTCGCCATTTTCCATAAATTGAACCGTGAGTTTTGCCATTTTTATTCTCGATTCTTTTCCATCTTTTCAACCAAACGCTCTTGAGCTCGCTTTTCATCGGCTTTTGCATAGGCTTGAACAATGCGAGCAACCAAGGGATGGCGCACAACGTCCGCGGCCGTGAAGTATGTCATCGAAATACCTCGGACACCGGCTAAAACATTTTGAGCTTCAACAAGCCCTGATCGCGTGCCTCGCGGAAGGTCAATCTGCGTGACGTCCCCCGTGATCACGGCTTTAGAGCCAAAACCAATACGCGTTAAGAACATCTTCATTTGCTCTGGCGTCGTGTTTTGGGCTTCGTCCAAAATCACAAAAGCGTTATTGAGCGTACGACCGCGCATATAGGCTAAAGGTGCAATTTCAATCGTTTGACGTTCAAGCAAACGTTGCGTCTTATCGAACCCTAAAAGGTCAAACAAAGCGTCATAAAGGGGGCGCAAATAGGGATCGACCTTTTGAGAAAGATCGCCCGGCAAAAAGCCCAAACGCTCCCCAGCTTCAACAGCAGGACGCGTAAGAATAATGCGCTCAACACGATCACGTTCGTAAGCATCAACAGCGGCAGCAACGGCTAAATACGTCTTCCCCGTCCCGGCCGGTCCAATCCCAAACGCAATATCGTGATCCAAAATCGCTTGAATGTATTCGCTTTGACGAGGTGTGCGACCTTGAAGCTCGCGGCGCTTCGTGTGAAGCGTGGGTGTCGTTACAGCATCACCGTCAATTTTCTTGGCGGCTTCGCCCACGAAATAAAGTTGCACGTCATCCGTTGTTAACTCACCTTCCAATTGGGGCACTTTCGCCGCAAACGTTTGGATGGCATTTTGGGCTTCACGGGCTTTTTGGGTTTCTCCGGCAATACGGAATTGATGGCCACGACGAGAGATCGTCACGTCCAAAATCATTTCGATTTGACGAAGGTTGGCATCCATCGGGCCCACAAGACTGGACAAGTCAGAATTATCCAAATCCACATTTAAGGTAAGAACTTTTTCTTCTGTAGTCATGGAAGTTATTCCTCGCTTGCGACCAATTCGCCACCCAAAGTGTGCGGGAAGACATCCGTGATTTTGACCATCACCATTTGGTCAGTCAAACTCACGTCGCCCTTAAAATTGACCACACGGTTATTGTCCGTGCGAGCCGACATCATGCCTTCACCTCGACGAGCGGGGCCTAAGACCAACACGCGTTGGACGGTACCCAACATGGATTGAGAAATCTCATGCGCCTTGGCTTCATTTTTGGCTTGCAAAAGTTGCAGACGCTTAAGTTTTAATTCTTGCGGCGTTTCGTCCACTAAGTAAGCGGCGGGCGTCCCAGGACGGCGACTGTAGACAAAGGAGAAACTTGCATCAAAGCCCACGTCTTCCATCAATTGCATCGTGGCATCGAAATCTTCTTGGGTTTCACCGGGAAAGCCCACAATGATGTCCGTGGCAATCGCAATATCAGGACGCACGGCTCGCAAACGACGAATAATGGACTTATATTCCAAAGACGTGTAACCACGCTTCATGGCGGCCAAAATGCGGTCAGAGCCCGATTGAACGGGCAAGTGCACGTGATTGACAAGCTTATCGATCTTGCCGTAAGCATCAATCAAACGTTGCGTAAAGTGTTTCGGGTGAGAAGTCGTGTAACGGATGCGTTCAATACCGTCGATTTCAGCCACGTACTCTAAGAGCGTCGCAAAGTCAGCAATTTCACCATCGGGCATTTCACCGCGATAAGCATTGACGTTTTGACCTAAAAGCGTCACTTCTTTGACGCCTTGTGCGGCAAGCTTCGCAACTTCTAATAAAACGTCGGTTAACGGACGGGAAATTTCTTCACCGCGCGTGTAGGGCACAACGCAGTAAGAGCAGTATTGGCTGCAACCTTCCATGATAGAAACAAAGGCGCAAGCCCCACGGGCTTGGGGTTCAGCCAAATGGTCAAACTTTTCAATTTCAGGAAATGAGATATCGACTTGCGGCTTTTTCGTCTTCTCGCACTTTTCAATCATGGCGGGCAAGCGATGAAGCGTTTGCGGGCCAAAGACGATATTGACGTGCGGGGCACGAGAAAGGATCTTCTTGCCTTCTTGACTGGCGACACAGCCACCTACGGCAATCAACATATCGGACTTGCCCGATTCTTTTTTAGCTTCACGAACTCGCCCCAAATCAGAGAAGACTTTCTCTTGGGCCTTTTCGCGGATGGAGCAAGTATTAAAGACGACTAAATCGGCTTCTTCGACCTTTTCGGTACGTTCGTAGCCAGCCGTTTCTTTCAAAAGATCGGCAATTTTTTCAGAGTCGTAGTCGTTCATTTGGCAGCCAAAGCTGCGGAGATAAAGTTTTTTCGCGGTCACGGTTTATATCCGATGCACAAAAGGATGATTAGTTCGAACAATCATCAGGTTAAACAAATTTTTAATGGCGTAATGATACAGCACATTAACGCTTAATTCGGTAACGTTGGCGAGGGCTTCGAAGTGGCTCTGTCGTTTCGAGAACGCCTTCGGTTAATAACGCTTGGATACGCTTATAAATCGTTTGTCTTGACAAACCTGAAGCGTCTGCCAACTCACGAACAGAAGATGTTCCATGTTCTCGAATAGTTTTAATAATTACCTCACGCAAATTCTCAGAATTGAAAATTTGCTTTTCAATCTCTGACTTTCGTCGCTTATCAAACGTGATCTTAAACGTAGTTAAACTGTTCTTAATCTCAGCTGGATACATCCCTGCTTCGGTCAAAGATTTTTCAATGCTAGGAAGGCCGCTACCTCGGTTTTCAACTACAAAACGTCCCGGTTCTGCCGGTGTTGTTTCTAAAATAGATGACAAGAATTGATTTCGACTTGCCGTATTTCCGGGTTGCCCTAAATTCTCCATCGTCATTCGACCATACAAACCACCAGGATTAAGAATTTCAATTCGGTCTGCGTAAATATTAAGGTTCACAGAAGAAGCTCGACCTTCAGAAGAATAATCTCGGTGTTGAAGTGCATTAGCAATAGCTTCTCGAATAGCTTCTGACGGATAATCGGGTACATCCTTTCGGAATGCACCATCCACAACGGCTCCCATTCTAGTATTGCGACTTACAAAATCGACAGCGTCAACCAACAAATCAGAAATAGGCCCAACCAAGGTCTTTGAATCCAAAAAGCGCATGGATTGTTTTGCATCTTGATAAGGATCAGGATAGAGCGTCGCACGCACAACAAGTGTCGGGAAGTACTTTTGGGGATAAATGCCTAACGCCAAAAGACCAGCCAATGTGGGTCTTAACACTCCCTCATCATCGACAATCGCGCGCAAGTTTAAAAGTACATCATTGTCACTCAAATGGCGAAAAATTCTAGGATGTAATGAACGTTGGCGCTGAATCAATCCATTTAGTAAATTGGAATCAAGATCATCCATGGTCGCTTCCGAAACCACCTCTGCGTCCCATTGAGGTTGACGATTATTTTCTTTCATTCGGTCAACCTCATAGGTCGTCATTAAACGGTCTCCGTCCCCCGTTCGAATGTAAGATCCTCGGTACATCCCTCGATCACGAATAAAACATGGACGATCAATAATCGGCATCTCTGGGATATAAGCTACTAAGATTTCAGCCCCCTCAAAAGGGTAAATCGTAATATCAGGGCGTACAACAGGAGTGAGTTTTTCGCAGGCGCTTGCCAATGCATCTTGCATAGCGACGGCATTAAACCCCGTAACGAGAGAAAAATTATCCTTCTCTGCCAAACCTAAAATAAGCGTACCGCCCACACCGTTAGAGAACGCTGAAAGTGTTTCTACAGTACTGGCGGGTAACTTCCCAACTGATTCCTTAACTTCACAAGTCTGAGTATCTTTTCCAATTGAACGAAGTTGTTCAATCAATTTTTCAATATCAAGGAAATCCATTTCAACCTCTCTAAGCAACTTATATGCTAGTAAATGAATGTACCTGTAAGTTTACACTAATATATAAGTAACTTATATATTTCTTCAAATAACTTATATATAAACATGTAAAACATACATAAAACATTAAAAGACTTATATACATACTTAATAAACATATATACAAAACAAGTTCGCATATAAGATAGATTTTATTTTTGAAGACGCTAACAAAAAAAGCCCAACCTTGAAATCTCCAAGATTGGGGAAAGTGCCAGTTCTGACCCGATTCAACTAGCTTTTTGAAATCGGAGGAAGCTGCATCCCCCGATTTTTCTTGATTAATTTAGAAGGAGTGGACAAGACCCATCATGACTTGATATTGATCTTGGCTCCACTTTGAATCTGCGTTACGTTTTTCAAATTCACGATAGGTGTAGCCAGCAGCGGTGTAAACAGAAGTGCGCTTGCTCAATGCGTAGTCATAGCCCACACTAACCGCATAAGCGTTCATGTCTTGAACATTAACGCCATTATCCGTCTCACCGTCCAAGTATGAACCGGCAAGTTTGAAACTACCACCTGCCACAGGCACTTCAGTACCGACAGTCGCTCCCCAACCCTTGGCATTGGCAACAGGTGAATGCTCTTCGTCATAGACGCTGTAGATATTGGCAGGATCATCAACACCCTTAAAGTATTGGCCACCAACAAACACCTTCGCGGCACCAAAGTCATAGTTAGCACCAAGGTTAAGCGTATAGGCATCATCAGACTTTAACGTTGAGGCATGACCACTGGCTTTATTTAGCCAATCGGCTACAAAACCAATTTGAAGGTTCTCTGCTTCAAAACTCAACCCCATGGCGCTGTAGCGATTGGAGTTAGATTTGTTTTCTTGAGTGCCTTCTTCATCACCACCCATGCCGTATTGGGCATAAAGCGTCAAACCATTCATCGTCGGTGTTTTATAGGCAACGGTATTGTCATAGCGGTCACCTAGAGAGGCAAAGATATTGCCACCGACTCCCGCGATTTCACCCCAACCGGTACCAAACGGGTTAACAATGCCGGAGTAAAAACCAAATGTGCCATTATCAGACTGCAACACACCCATACGACCGGCGGCTAACGTACCAAGACTGCCTTCGACATAAAGAATGGATTCTTGATCAAAGAAGCGATCGGCGTCTGACTTTGCACCCGTATCCGCATCAAATCCATGCTCAAGCACAAAACCAACTGTCAAAGTGTCTGACAAGTTTTCAGAACCTTGAATACCAAAGACGCTCGCCGTGGAATTACCGGAATCCATGGACCAAGAATCCGTGCGTTCGGTAGCGGCGTCTTTGGTTTTTTCATGTACGTAACTCAAGCCTAAGTCAACCGTACCGTAAAGCGTGATATCGCCAGCCACTGCAGGGGCTACCATGGCGGACAAAAGGGATAGGGATAAAAGAGTTTTCTTCATGATGATTTCTAAGTCCTTTCTAAGGAAATAATTTCAATATATTCTATTGATAATGATAATTGTTATCGTTTATTAACTAGATAATATGACTTAGTCCGTTACAGTTCAACATCGCAAAGACTTCAAATGATAAAAAAATCCCCAACCCTGAAACAAGATTGGGGTAAAAGCTTTGCCAGTTCTGACGCAGCTTGATTGGTTTTAGTTTTTGGAGGAGGGGGTGCATAGCCCCCTCTTTTGCTCTTCTCTAACCCTTTTGATTAGAAGTTAACGCGCAACGTAGCACCGATACCATGGGTATCCGTGTCGCTACCGAAGGCACCCGTGTAGGAAATACCCACCGTAGCAGCCTTACCCAATTGAGCGTTAATACCTAAACCAACATTGGCTTGACCTTCAAGTTCCTTGCCTTCGATAGCTGCATATGCACCACCTTGACCCAATTGGATCTTGGAGATACTTTCCGTGTCACCGAAGAAGCGGCTGTAACCAACGTCAGCCTTCAAAGCAACCGGCATCTTGCCCATGCTAAACGGAACCGTCACACGTGCACCGATGTTAGCCACTTGGATGTCGTCCTTAACATCATCAACCTTGAATTGATGAGCTAGACCCATTTCAGTGAAGCCATCCGTTTCGATACGCATCACGTTAACACCCAAGTACGGAGCAACATTGACCGTACCGATATTCAAGCCCGTGTATGCCACTTCGGCAAAGGCTTGCATAGCCGTTGCGTCTTCGCTATGAGCATTGGCCGTACCCATAAACGTACGTTGGCTATCACGATCTTCCGTGGTGTAACCGAAACCATACGTCACAGACGTCGGACCGAAGTCAGACATACCGTAGATACCATAGTGGAGGTCGCTACCGTCGATCTTACCGACGTTACCATCGTACTTCGTCGTACCGTAACCAAAGTAAGCACCAACCTTCGTGTTTTCCGTAACGATCCATTCGCCACCAACAAAGCCAGCGCCGAAGTCAACGTCCATACTACCGGTGTTACCATCAGCATTCATCCATTGACCAGAAGCCGTTGCCCAAACACGACCTTGACCGTTAGCAAATTCTGCTGCACGACCTTCGCCATAGCTACGAGCTTGTTCGATAACCGTACGACTAACCGTTAAGCTGTTAACAGCAAAAGCGTTACGAGCCGTAGCGTACATGTCGTCAGACAAGGCTTCATACGTAGCCTTAACGTTGGCTTCATCCATGCTTAAAACAGAGCCCATGAACTCATTGGCAGGACCATTTTCCAAAGCGTTAGCGATAGCTAAACCATTAGAGGTCGTGGCAAAGTCTGCGAACTCCTTACCATTAGCCGTCACACCGACAGACAAAGTCTTGCCGTCTTCAGAGGCTTCAGTCTTGGATGCATCAACACCAAAGAAAGCAGAAGTCGTCGTTCCATCTACAGCAACACCATTTGCAATATCGGCCGTAAACTCACCACCTTCGCTCGTGATAGAACCAGAGAAAGCAGTCTTGTCTTTATAGGCTTGTGCCAACGTTTCAGAACCGGCACTAGCTAAACCAACTGTCACATCACCGGCATCTAAACCCGCAATGCTCTTTACAGACACATTCGAGCCAGCATCCACAAAGAGTTTGCCACCTTGATCAAGCGTAATTTCTAACTTACCGTCTTGCGAACCATCACTCTTGAGCGTACCCTTCATCGTGAAGTTGTCATTGTAAGAAGACAACACACCAAATGTACCACCAGCGTTAACCGTGACCTTGTTATCTTCACCAATAGATTCGGCAAAGGCAAGCAAAGTACCACCCTTGACAGTGGTAGCACCCTTATAAGAGTTATTACCCGTCATAATCAAGGTACCTTGACCATCTTTGGTTAACGAACCCTTGTAAAGACCGCCGTCAATCTTCTTTTGAATCTCGTCTGCACGAAGCTTATAGTATTCTTTACGCCATTCTTCAGCATCTGCTTTACTGATAATGTGATCGGTCTTATCGGCGTTACCATCATCAACAATAAAGTCATCGCCCAAAACATAGTCCGCAGAAAGGTTCGTACCATTTTCGGTATCTTCCATCCACTTCATATCTTCTTCATAGCGTTGATCCAAAGCTACGTTGGTAATATCGTTCGACCAAACATCCAAGTCCGTCTTAGCTTGGTTATATTCAAAGTGACCTAAGAATTGACCAGGACCATACATACCCTTGTCTAAGTCAGGCGTACCCCAACCATAACGGGAGTCAACTTGACCTTCTTCGGCTGTCCAATAGGCATAATTCGTACCATCTTCGTTTTTATGGTTAGCCGTTGTAAACATAACGTCACGAACTTGGGTAGCGTCCATGTCTTCGTAACGAGACATAAGAACACCCATGGCACCAGCAACGTGAGGAGCAGCCATAGAGGTACCACCCCAAGAGGCATAACCAGCTTCACCGGTCGTATCGTCTACCGTACTAGAGTAGATACCATTACCTGGAGCCGTCACCGTCCACCACTTACCATTACCGGCTTCATTGAAGTTACGAACGAGTTCGTAAGTACCTTCCTTTTCGCCTTTCTTTAAGCCTGCGACTGCAATCCATTGCTTTTCAGCTTCAGGATTGAAGTACGGATAGAGAGGACGATAGAAGGGGTTAGCACTGTCTCGATTACCCGTTGTGAAGATTTGAACAACCTTCGTTCCCTTTACAGCATCCCATGCAGCATCAACAAATGAACGATCGCTCGTTGTGTTATCGTCGTTTGCATACTTTTGCTTGAAATAGAAATACTCATACTCTGTTTGAGCCGTCGTATCGGCCGTAAAGTGAGTATTAGTGTTGTAGCCATCTAAACCCGTTGTGCCACCCTCAGGAACTTCCTTACGAATGTTGGTACCCCAAGAGTTGTTGATAACACCACCGCGCTCAGCACCATTTGCATCAACCAAGTTGTCAGCTAAAGCCTTCCAACCTGCATAGAAATAATCGTAGTCTTGGTACGGGCCATAGTTATTACTATCCGTTGCACCCGTATTACCAACAACAATGTCAGAACCCCAAGACACGCCATGGAATTCACTACCATCACGATTGGCACCGACCGTACCTGTCACGTGCGTACCATGAGAGTCATTCACACCTTGCATCCAATCGCCGGTCACATCAAACGCTTCGCCCTTTTCATACGGTTGACCAGGATTTTCATCTGAAATGGCTTGAGGATAGCGATTACCTGTTGAACCGTATTGACCGGTTACATGCGTGCTAGAGAAACGATCCCCAGCCAATTCAGCATGCTTTTGCAACAAGGCGCCAGAGTCCATAACTGCCACTCGAACACCTTGACCATGGAAGCCTAAAGCATAAGCCTTAGCGGCATGCATAGCTTCCAAGCCCCAATCCTTCTTATATTCATCAGTTTGCCAAGATTGAACTGCTTGACCAACTTGCATTGCGTTTTGAGCCTTAAACCCTGTTTCAATGTATGCTGCAGAAGCTACAGTTGAAAAAAGAGCCGTTGCAGCAACAGCTAAAGCAACAGCACTCTTGGAAGGTTTGCCATGGGACTTTTGAGCTTCGTTGGCTACGATATAGCAACGACGAGCCTCGTTCCAAATGGTTTTAAATGTCTTATTCATGATAGAAAATCCTTTTCGAAAAAGAAAAAGGTCCCCTCAGATTGAAGAGATCAACCCTCACGATACCCCCCCAATTAATTGCTTTGACCTAGGTCAAACTATCTAATTTTGCAAGGGTTTTTCCTTATCATGATTCGCAAAAAACCAACACAATTTTCAGGCTAACTAGTTGTGAATTTTAAATAATTTGCCTTCTAGTAAAAAAATATCTCGATTTTTATACAATTCAACAAAACAACAAATGAACAATTATTAAAGAACAAACGAATAATTGAATTGCAGAATAAACTAAGACCCCGATGATCGTCACCATCGAGGTCTTAATTTTTATCTAATTAGTGAATTTTGAATTTACGAAATTAGATTAGAAGTTGTGGCAGATACCAGACATAACTTCGACGTGAGAGTCCTTGTCAGCCTTGTTATCAGCATCTTCTTGAGCGTAACCAGCGGCAGCGTAAACATAAGTACGCTTGCTCAACGGATACTTGTAGAAACCACCAGCATACATCACGTCGGTGTCAACATCACCTTCGCTTCTCACACCGTAACCGGCAGAAACTTCCAAAGAACCGCCTGCAACCGGTGCGGCAGCGCTAACGACCGTACCCCATTGATCCTTATCATCAATGCCCGTGTCATAGTAGTTAGCAGCAACATACACCTTAGCAACGCCAAAGTCATAGTTAACACCAGCCGTCACGTTCGTGGAGTTATCTTGCGTATGACCGGCAAAGTCTTCAGAGCTCACAATCAAGCCAGCACCCAAGGCACCCCATTGGCCCGTAGCACCGATACCATAGTAACGATCAGCATCAGAAGAGCCTTCATTAGTATCACCCAAAGAAGCCATCGCAGTGACCTTCACACCAGCAAACGTCGGAGCCGTATAAGCGATGGAGTTATTGTTACGGCTGTGCGTCTTCATAACCAAACCTTGATTAGCGATGTAGTCGCCGTAACCCGTACCAGAAGCACTCATACCGGCAGCCATATCAACGGAACCCGTAGCAGAATCCAAGGCACCGAAGCGACCCATATGCAACGTACCGTAGTCCGTAGCAACGTAGAGACGAGATTCACGACGGAACATGATGTCATCTTGATCTTCACCGTTGTCGGCATTGATACCAGATTCTAATTGGAAGCCGACCGTCAAGCCTTCAGAGATTTGTTCTGAACCCTTAATACCCCAACGAGAGGAGGAAGAACCACCGCTCTTGAGACCCCAAGAATCCGTCGTTTCGCCGGCGACATCATCGTGCACATAGCGAACACCAAGGTCAACCTTACCGTAGAGGGTGACGTCAGCAGCCAAAGCGGAACCAGCAAATGCGCCCAAGACGGCGACAGCAGCTAAAGTTTTTTTCATGATTTACTACCTTTTTGTATAAGAAAGTTCCCCGCAAGGGAAAACACAGAATTACTCTGCTTAAGTGGCATTGTTGCTCGAACTTTCTGAGATAGTCAAACTTTTTAGCCCACCCCGAATTGATGTAGCATTTATCCAACAATGCAGAAATTACTATATAACCTATTGATTTACAACAGTTTCGTGCCTGTATATTTTTGATGTTTTTGTTGTGTCATTTTTACAACAAACGACAAAACGAGCCCACAAGACCTGCAGATCTTATGAGCTCGTTATCAACTAACTAAATTTTGGCAGAAGGTAGTAGCAAACTGCCTAAAGTTAGATTAGAAGTTGTGGCAGATACCAGACATGGCTTCGATATGGGAATCCTTGTCCTTAGCGCCATCCTTGTCAGCTTGTTGATAGCCAGCAGCTGCGTAGACGTACGTGCGCTTGCTCAACGGATACTTGTAGAAGCCACCAGCGAACATAACATCAGTATCAACCGTGCCTTCGCTCTTAACACCGTAACCGGCAGAAACTTCTAAGGAACCACCAGCGACCGGAGCAGCAGCACTGACAACCGTACCCCATTGATCAACATCGTCCATACCAGAATCGTAGTAGTTAGCGGCAACAAAAACTTTAGCAACGCCAAAGTCGTAATTGACACCACCCGTCACGTTCATAGAATTGTCTTGACCAGCCTTGGCACCCTTGGAACCGAAATCTTCCGTGCTCACGACCAAACCGGCACCCAAAGCACCCCATTGACCATTGGCACCCAAAGCATAGTAACGATTAACTTCAGATGAACCTTCGTGAGCAGTAACTACCTTGGCGGCATCCTTCACATCGTCGCCCAAAGAAGCCATAGCGGAAACCTTCACGCCAGCAAATTCAGGAGACGTGTAAGCGATGGAGTTGTTCATACGACCCGTAGTGTAGAAAACTTCACTTTGGTCATTAATGTAGCTGCCATAACCCGTACCAGAAGCGCTCAAACCAGCAACCAAGTCCAAAGAACCCGTTGCAGCATCCAAACCACCGAAGCGACCCATATGCAACGTACCGTAGTCCGTAGCAATATAGAGACGAGATTCACGACGGAACAATAAGTCGTCTTGGTCGTCGCCATTGTCAGCATCAAAACCAGACTCTAATTGGAAGCCAACCGTCAAACCTTCGGAGATTTGTTCAGAACCCTTCAAACCCCAACGAGAGGAAGAGGAACCACCGCTCTTGAGGTCCCAATTGTCCGTTTTAACATTTTTACCAACGTCTTTATCGTATGCATCAGAGTGCAAATAGTGCAAACCAAGGTCAACCTTACCGTAAAGGGTAACGTCAGCAGCCAAAGCAGAACCAGCAAATGCGCCCAAAACGGCGACAGCAGCTAAAGTCTTTTTCATGATATTTTTTCCTTTGTATAAGAAGTGAATAACTGAGAGCAAAGGTAGTTAAAAGCTTCAGTGATTCTGTTAGGCATTGTGCGCCATGCCCCCCCCCGTTATGTCAAATGCAACTTCAATAATCCCCTAAATTGCGTATCATTTTTACAACAAATGATCATTTTTGATGATTTTTGACTATTACGCCCACCCCAATATGAAATTTTCAGTCCCACCCCAATCATCTTCTTTTTGCTCTTCATTTCTTCTTTCTTTGGGTGATTTTTCGTAATCAAAAATCCTCGTCTCGCTTTGGGCTAAAATTAAGAATTTGTGAATATTTTTTATTGTTGAGACCGCCATGCCACTCGTGATTGACAGCAAAGAAGGCAGTTTTCGACTCAACTACCTCTTCAATCGCATTGAACGTAGTTTGGATAACCGCGAAAACTGGCACATCTTCTATCAAGATGAAACCGATCCTTTGGGCACCCTTTTTGGATTGACGGTGCACCGTGAGAAGCTCTACGTCGTAACTAGCTTAGGCGTTTATGCCTCTGACTTAAATGAGCCCGCTTTTGAACGTGCCTGTCCCCAACGCAAGGGCGAAGACTACGTGGACATTGAGAGCTTTGGCAATATGCTCTACGCCTGCACCAATAAAGGCATCTATCAGGCAGCGTCCGGTGCTCGTTGGCGTCTGAAATACGATGGCACAACCTGCGGTCACTTCTTCTCCCTTTTAACGTTTAATGGCGCACTTTTAACGGCTTGTGAAAAAGGCATTTACGTTGCCTCTCAAGAAGGCCGTTTCTGGCATCCCCGCTACACGGGTAAAGACTTTGGAATGTTTGTAGCCATTGACGCTCGTGACGGCGTTTTGTATGCGCAAACCAATAAAGGCTTTTGCGTCAGTCACGACAACGGTCAACACTGGGAAACGCACCCGCGCCTGATGGGCCCCTGGACAAACGCCATGGGTGGCTCCATGATTTTTGAGCCGCGCGCTCCCAAAAAGCGCCCTTATAACGATTAATTACCCCATACTGAATTTATTTAAGAGGCAACACCATGTTAGAACGCTCTTACGGTCGTCAAACGAACGAAATGCGACCCGTGCGCATTACCACTCACTACACCAAGCATGCCGAAGGCTCTGTTTTGATTGAAGTGGGCGAAACGAAAGTGATTTGTACGGCTTCTGTCACTGAAGGCGTGCCTCGTTTTATGAAAGACAAGGCAGAAGGGTGGGTGACGGCCGAATACGGTCTTTTGCCTCGCGCGACGCACACGCGATGTGATCGCGAAGCTGCAAAGGGCAAGCAGTCCGGTCGCACACAAGAAATTCAACGCTTAATCGGTCGCTCCTTGCGCGCTATTGTTGATCGCACGAAGATGCCGGGCTTTACGATTCAATTGGACTGTGACGTAATTCAAGCCGATGGCGGCACGCGCTGCGCCTCTATTACCGGGGCTTGGGTAGCATTATCCTTGGCCGTTCAAACGATGTTGGATAAAGGACAAATTTCTGAATCACCGATCAAGGGGCATGTTGCTGCAATCAGTGCCGGTATCTATGACGGCACGCCTGTGGTGGATTTGGATTACATTGAAGACAGCCACTGTGGTACCGACATGAATTTTGTGATGACCTCTGACGCGCGTTTCGTTGAAATTCAAGGCACGGCTGAAGGTGAACCCTTTAGCCAAGACGAAATGAACACCATGACGCAATTGGCTAAAGAGGCCATCACGCAACTCATTGACGCTCAACGCAAAGCGCTCGCCTAAGGGAAAGAATTGTTATGAAAATCGTTTTAGCTAGCAACAATAAGGGCAAACTTCGCGAATTCAATCGCCTCCTTCAACCCTTAAACGTCGAAGTGCATCCGCAAGGCGAATTCAATGTTCCGTCGGCTCCCGAACCCTACGGCACGTTCTTGGAAAACTGCTTAACAAAAGCCCGTCATGCAGCTCGCGAAACGGGATTACCCGCCATAGCGGACGATTCCGGTATTTGTGTCGAAGCGTTGGGGGGATTGCCCGGTGTTCTTTCTGCTCGCTTTGCAGGCGAGCCGTCAGATGACGCGAAAAACAACACCCTGTTGATTGAAAAACTCAAAAACGAAACGAATCGCAACGCTCATTACACGTGCGTTTTGGTGGCTGTGCGCCACCCTGACGATCCCGAGCCCATCATTGCCGAAGGCCGTTGGTACGGCGAAGTCATTGATGAGCCCAAGGGTGATGGCGGTTTTGGCTATGATCCCCATTTCTTCTTACCGAGCCATCAAAAAACGGCCGCGGAATTGTCGTTAGAAGACAAAAACGCCATCAGCCATCGCGGTCTTGCTATGGTGAAATTGATTGAAGAGATGAAATGTCGTTGGGCTTTATGATCGCCAAAGACATCCCTCTTTCGCTCTACGTTCACTGGCCTTGGTGCGTAAGAAAGTGCCCTTATTGCGACTTTAATTCGCATACGCTGCCAACGTGTCAAAGCGAGGCAACGACCGCTTACATGAAGGCCCTTGTTGCCGACATGAAAAGAAGTCTTACGCTTGTCGGTAAGCGCCCACTGCAGAGCATTTTCATCGGTGGCGGAACGCCTTCTTTAATCGCACCCACGGCGCTTGAGCATTTTTTAGACGAAGTTGCAAAGACGTATTCATTGGCTTCAGACATCGAAATCACGATGGAAGCCAACCCCGGCACGATTGATACCGAGCACTTTCACGCTTACCGTCAAGCCGGTGTTAATCGCCTCTCCATGGGCGTGCAAAGTTTTAGCGATGAAAAACTCTCTGCACTGGGAAGAATTCACAATCGAAGTGATGCTTGGAAAGCGATCGAAATCGTCCACCAGAACTTCGATAACTTCAATTTAGATGTGATGTATGCTTTGCCCTCTCAAACGCTTCCTGAGCTCATTTTTGACCTCACAGAGGCATTGAAAGCCAAGAGCACGCATTTGTCTTTTTACCAGCTCACGATTGAACCTAATACGGTCTTTGCGAAAAAGACGCCCGAGAATTTACCCGACGACGATCTTTGCGCTCAAATGCAAGAAATGGTTGTGAGCACCCTTGAAGCTCATGGCTTTGAGCATTATGAAATTTCAGGTTACGCCCAACCCAATCGTCGCTGTCGTCATAACCTCAATTACTGGCAGTTTGGTGACTACATTGCCTGCGGTGCTGGCGCTCATAGTAAAGTGACAACGGCGGACGGAAAAATCCTCAGAGAGGTTCGCTACAGCCAACCTGAGAGCTTCATCCGACACGCACTAAACGACTCTGCCATTGCTCAAACACGCATCGTAGAGAAGGATGAACAGGCCTTTGAATTCATGCTCAATGCCCTTCGACTCAAAGAAGGTGTTAGCATTGATACATTGTTACAAAGAACCGATCTGACATTGGAAGACATTGCAGAGCCTTTGAAGAAAGCACAAAGCTTAAAACTGATGTCCGATCCGTTAGAGCGCATTGTTGCGACACCCATTGGTTGGAACTATCTCTCCGATCTCCAAGAGTTGTTCCTCTAATCGGTCTCGCACCGAGCGACTCAAAGGATAATTCGATTTAATGCATCCCGTCATCCAATTACTCGGTGGCATTGCCCTTTTACTTTGGGGCACTTACATGGTCAAAACCGGCATGTTGCGTACATTCGGTTTGACTTTGCGCGATGTTCTGTCTCGTCAACTCAAAAACCGTTTCAAGGGCTTTTTTGCGGGTTTTTGTCTCTCAAGTCTTTTGCAAAGTTCAACCGCGGCCACCCTCCTGGTTGCGGGTCTCCAATCCGAAGGTGTGGTGACAACGGCCATTGGTTTGAGTGCCATCATGGGGGCGGACTTAGGGAGCGCTTTCGTTGCGCGTGTTTTAAGTTTTAATCTTTCTGCCTACGCGCCCTTTTTAATCATTGCCGGCGCCTTTTTGTTCTTTTATAAGACACCCCGCAAACGTACCGGCCAATTCGGACGCGTTTTGATCGGTTTGGGCTTTGTGATGACGGCGCTTGCACAAATCATTGCCTCCACTCAACCGCTTCGCAATAGCACGGAGTTTTTCCCCGTCTTTCAAATGTTTGCCGATATGCCTTTGCTTGCGATGCTCGCTGGTGGTTTATTAGCGTTGGGGTGCTTTTCAAGCCTAGCAGCCGTGGTCATCACGCAAGGGCTTTTAACCGCTGGAGTTTTGCCCGCTTACACGGCCCTTTGGGTGGTTTTGGGTGCCAATATTGAAAGCACGATTTTGGCGGTTATTACGACGCTTCCCGTGGGTTACGCCGGTCGACGCGGGCCTACGGTCAACGGTATCTATCGTCTTTGCTACATTTTCTTAGGCGCCCTTTGCCTCACATTCATTCCGGCTTTGTCGACCACCTTTGCGCAATTGCCGGACTCGGCCATTTATTTCCACTTGGCCTTTAACACCGTTGGCGGATTGATTGGTTTGTGCCTTATTGCTCCCATGGCACAACTTGCTGAAAAAATCCTACCGACGCCAAAAGAGCTCTCTGCGGTACCGAAAGCAGCGAAAAATCTCTTTGTGAAAGAAAACTTCATTTCGCCTGCTGTTTCGCTTCGCATTACGCGAAAAGAAATCTGTCAAAGCATTCAAGAGGTGCAAGCCTTTTGGCATGAAACCGAAGACCTTTTAAGGCGCAACCCCGAAGAAGGCCAAATTCTTTTGTTGCTCGATCGAGAGAAGTACATCCGCCAGCATTGCGAGTCGGTGAGTTTATTCCTCTCACGTGTGATCCAAGAACCCTTAAATCAAACGGAAGCCATCACTTGGCAAAACCTCAAGAGCATTAACGGCTCACTGAAATTGACGCTCTCCGTTATGGATCGTGTGATTGAAGTGCTGAGAGAACAAAAGTGCAGCAAAAATAAAGAATTCAGCCCCATTGGTCTTAAGGAACTTTTGGCTTATCACGAACGCGTCACGAAGTGCCTAAGCATTTTGCGTGTCATTATCGAAACGGAAAACGAAGGGCAACGCACAGACTTGGTCAAGCTCTTAAAAGAAGAACGCAACAATGCGTTAAAGGGTGGTTTGGCCTTGACACAAACGCACATGGAGCGTGTTGCCATCGGTATCACCAGCGCCATTGAAACGAGCGCCCTTCACCTTGAATTGCAATCCTTATTTAACCGCCTCTGCGGCACGATCTACAGTGCTGTGAGCACGGAAATGGATGTCACGGACATGGCCAGTTACTTGGCCAAAAAAGAATAAAAAAAGAGACCAGACAACTGATCTCCATTTTGAACTGATGGTCGGGGCGGCGGGATTCGAACTCGCGACCCCTTGCACCCCATGCAAGTGCGCTACCAGGCTGCGCTACGCCCCGACATCAAGGATGAGAATATTACACGAAAGTTTCCCTATTTTCAAACCCTTCCCCGCTGTCTTCATCTCACATTCAATCAACAATGCCTATTTATTTGTTTTTATTAGATTTTGTTGATTTTGAGAGATAAAAAAAGAGGACTGACTTTCATCAATCCTCCTTTTTTTTCAAACGCTTAGCGTTTCTTACTTTTTACCCCACAAGAAGGGAGCAATGTGCGTCAACGAATTTTGTTGCGATTTCGGCACTTTCATACCAATCGTAAACGCCTGGCGTTGACCGGGCAGAGGCGGCACAACTAAACGTGACGTATCGACTTTGCGCTCTTCGGTCTTGGTCTCAACTTTGGCTGCTTCTTGAGAAGCAACCGTCTCCGCTACAACCTCTTCTTTAACCGCGGTCTCCACGGGAGACACCGGAGCATTACCCGTTAAAAACTCGTCCACCGAAGCTTCGGTTTTGGGTTCCACGTCAACAGGTTGCGGTGCAAAAACCGGCTCTTCAACCTCTTCGGCCTCTTGGACTTCTTCGATAACGGGCTCGGCTTCAACAACCGTTAAGGGTTCGGTCGTAACAACTTCTTCTTCAACTTCGACAGGGACCTTCGAGGGCGTCATATCGCCAATCTTAGGACTCAAAGTTAAGAAGTTTTCGCTATCGGCACCAAAGGCACCCAAGTCATAGGAATGAGGGGCAATCAACTCTTCCGTCTCTTGGCTCTTTTCTTCGATACGAGCCGTCTCTTCGGCCTTTAATTGCTCCTCTTGAGCGATCAAAGTCGCAAGATCTTCAGAGACGAGGGAAAAATTTGAGACAGCTTCCTCATTAAAGGCTTGCATGTCCGTCTTTTGAGAAGGAACATCGCCGGAAGCCGTCAAAAGCGCACGAATCGCACGCAACTCATCCAAAATGGGAGACATGTCCATTTGAACAACCGTCTCTTTCTCTTCGATCACGGGCAAGGGAGCTGAAACTTTTTCGTCCAAAATCTCTCTTGCTTTGTCTTGAACTTGCAGTTCATGAATCTTGTTGCGAGCGCCCAGAATCGTGTAGTGTTCTTCGTACAACAAATGTTGAATTGTGCGAATCAATGACACGTCTTCAGAGCTGTAGTAACGGCGATTACCACGCTTGGTCGGACGCAATTGCGGGAATTCTTGTTCCCAGAAACGCAAGACCGACGGGTTCACGCCGATTAACTTCGCAACGTCTCCAATGGGCAAAAAACTCCCCAGAAGCTCCTCTTCAGGCGCTTCGAGTTCGGTGAGCTCAAATGAAGTCGGCTCGCTTTCGAGCATGCGAACAGGTTCTTCAGAAGCCATCTTTTGCCTCCTGAGGTTTAAATTTCAGCTTCGTCTTTCAAAGAAGGATGGGTCTTGGCGACCGCTTCCTTTAACTTTTGGCTAGCGTGGAACGTCACCACGCGACGAGCCGTAATCGCAATTTCTTCACCCGTCTTGGGGTTGCGACCCGGACGTTGTGACTTATCACGCAATTGGAAGTTACCGAAACCGGAAAGCTTCACGGTGCGACCGCTTTCCAATGCCACACGGATTTCATCAAAGAATGCATCCACCATCAATTTGGCTTCACGCTTATTCATACCCTGGCGAATAAAAAGCATTTCGACCAAGTCGGCCTTCGTCATCGTTTTTGTATTATCCATCTCGATCTCTCTCGATTTAGCGATTTCAATGATTGTTCGATTGTATCAAAGAAAAACTTTTGCTTTGATTTTCTTTGATTTTTTTACATCTTTTCAGGGCTAAGCGTGTGAAGTCTTTCATCACACCCAAAGCCCTTTCGGTTAAAGCTTCAAACCTTATTGACGCAACGTGGCGCCTGCAGCTTCCAAGGCTTCAATTGCAGCCTTTAAGGCAGCATCGGCATCGTCACCGGAGAAGGTTTCTTCGGTCGGTTGCAACACCAAGTGGAAAGCCATACTGGCCTTGGCTTCTTGGCCTTCTTCTGCAACCATGTGATAAAGGTCAAATAAGCACAAGGATTCAAATGCCTTCAAGCGAGCATCCGTTTGTGCGGCCTTTTCCACAGCTTCTTGCAATTGGCTGAAGGTCACCGTGGCGGGCACCACCACACTGATGTCACGCAAAACAGGTTGGAACTTGCTCACCGCTTCATGCCACGGCACCATCGTCGTTAACATCGGTTCAACGTCGACTTCAAAAACGACCGGTGCGTGCGGCAAGCCATACGTTTGTTGCAACTTCGGATGCAATTCACCGACAAAGCCAATTTCCTTGCCATTTAAGACAATGGCAGCACTGCGACCCGGGTGCAAAGCCGGGAAGCTCTTAGCAACAAACTCGGCCTTTAACGGTGCCAACATACGTTCAACGTCACCCTTACCATCAAAGAAGTCCACGCCACGCGTGGCCACTGCCCATTGTTCACCCATGGCATCGCCATAGAGCAAACCGGCAATACGCACGGGTTGACGAACGCCCTTGACGCTCCATTCGGTCGTCACAACGCTTTCATCACGCAAGAAAACACGACCCACTTCAAAGAGTTTGGCGCTCGTGACCTTACGGTTGAGGTTGTATTTCAAAATATCGACCAAACCACCGATCATTTGCGTGCGCATCACGGACAATTGGCTGGCGATCGGGTTGAGCAAGCAAATTGGATTCGTATTGTCAGCGAAATCCTTTTCCCAAGCTTCCGGAACGAAACTAAAGTTCACCAATTCTTGGTAACCGAGGTTAGCCAATTGACGACGAAGGTCATGTGCGCGACGCGTACCTTCAGGGCGCATCTTCATGGCAGCACGAGCCATCGGCGGCACGTCAGGCAACTTTTCGTAACCCACCAAACGGGCCACTTCTTCAATCAAATCTTCTTCGATTTCGATATCGAAACGGTAGGTCGGAGACTTCACGCTAAAGACGTCATTTTCAAGCGTGAATTCAAAGCCCAAGCGCTTAAAGCACTCGGCCATCGTTTCCGTTGAGATGTCCATACCGATCACCTTACGGGCACGATCAGCACGCATCGTCACCACTTCACGAGCAGGCAACTCCGTTACGGCATCGATCACGGGGCCCACCTTCGTGTCAGCCGTACCGCAGATATCAATGACCAAACGCGTCACGTATTGCAACACGTCTTCGGTGATACCGAAGTCCACGCCACGTTCATAACGGTAAGCAGCGTCCGTGGAGAAATTCAAACGACGGCAACGGCCTTGAATGGCCTTTTGATGCCAGAAAGCAGACTCGATAGAAATGCAGGTCGTTTCATCGGTCACCTTCGTGTCTTCGCCACCCATGATGCCAGACAAAACCTTCGGACCGTTGGCATCACAAATGACACCAAAGTACGGATCCAATTGAACCGTTTGACCGTTCAAGAGTTCAATCTTTTCACCTTCGTTGGCCCAACGAACCGTGTACTTGCCGCCGGCAATTTTTTCAGCGTCGCTAAAGTGCGTGGGAACGCCCATTTCCAACATCACGTAGTTGGAGATGTCAACCAAAGCGGAAATGCTTCGTTGACCGCTACGTTCCAATCGATCCTTCATCCATTGCGGAGTCGGGGCCTTCATGTTGATGTTGTCGATGCGACGCGTCGTGTAACGACCGCACAAGTCAGCGGCTTGCACATCCAATTCGATCTTCGTATCGGAATTGGCTTCGACCGCTTCAATCTTGGGGAAGTGCACTTCAGCGCCCGTGACAGCATGCAAGTCACGAGCCACACCCACCATGGACAAAGCGTCACCACGGTTAGGCGTTAACTTAATTTCAATCTTCTTGTCATCTAAATGACAGGCCTTGCGGATGTCTTCGCCGATCGGAAGATCATCGGGCAAAATCCACAAACCGGAATGGTCTTCCGTGATACCCAATTCACGAGCAGAGCACAACATGCCTTGAGAGAGTACACCGCGCATCTTGGCTTCTTTAATCTTGAAGTCACCCGGCAACACAGCACCAATCATGGCGCACGGCACCTTGATTCCGGCGCACACGTTCGGTGCACCGCAGACGATTTGCAACAAGGACTCTTGACCGACATCGACTTCACAAATGTGCAAGTGGTCAGAGTTTTCATGATCGCGGCAGGAGATGACCTTAGCGACAACGATACCGGTAAAGGCAGGAGCCACAGAGCTCACTTCTTCGACTTCCAAACCGGCCATCGTCATGGCTTCACACAACTCGTCGGAGGTCAATTCCGGATTGATATAGGAGCGTAACCAACTTTCAGAAAATATCATTTCTTTTCTCTTTGATAATTGACGAACAACGAACCATTAACGATTGAATTGCTTCAAGAAACGCAAATCGCCTTCGAAGAACAAACGCAAATCGTCAATACCGTAACGCAACATCGTCAAGCGTTCCAAACCGGAACCGAAAGCAAAACCGATGTACTTTTCAGGATCTAAACCGTAGTTGCGAACCACGTTCGGGTGCACTTCACCGGCGCCCGAGATTTCCAACCAACGCCCCTTCTTCGGACCACTCGTGAACATCATGTCCACTTCAACGGAGGGTTCCGTGAACGGGAAGTAGCTCGGACGGAAACGAACAACCAAATCTTCCGTTTCAAAGAAACGGCGCAAGAAGTCGGTGTAAACACCCTTCAAGTCAGAAAAACTCACGTTGGTATCAATCCAAACACCTTCGACTTGGTGGAACATCGGAGAGTGCGTAGCGTCGCTGTCAACACGGTACGTACGACCCGGAGCAATCACCTTGATCGGAGCTTGGTGCGTACGAGCGTAGCGCACTTGCATGGGAGAGGTGTGCGGACGCAACGGCAACAACTTACCCGTTTCATCCTTCATGTCCACGTAGAACGTATCTTGCATGGAACGAGCCGGGTGATTGGGGGGATTATTCAAAGCCGTAAAGGAGTACCAGTCCGTTTCGATTTCGGGGCCGTCAGCAACGTCAAAACCGATGGAAGCAAAGATTTCTTCAATACGCATTTGCGTGGCAATCACCGGGTGAATGCCGCCTTGCGGATACTTACGACCGGGTAAAGTCACGTCAAGGGCTTCTGCCGCTAAACGAGCTGCCAACTTTTCGTTAGCCAATTCTTCACGACGAGCTTCGAGCGCTTGCTCGATTTCGCGCTTGGCAGTGCCTAACGCTTGACCCATTTCACGCTTTTCTTCAGGCGTCAACTTGGACAAACCCTTCATCAAAGCCGTGATGGAACCCGTTTTCCCTAAAAACTTCGCCTTGGCATCTTCCAAAGCTGCCGGTGCAGCCGCTTGAGCAAAAGCGCTCTTGGCCTCGGCGACAATTTGCGACAAATCTTGCATAGTATCTTGATTTTTTGGTCAAAGAAAAAACTTATTATAGCCTCTGAAATGACGATTTTCCTATGATTTTTCTAAGAATTTTCGATTTTTACATTGAATGGACTACTCCAGGAGAAATTGTTGGTGATCGAGTGCTTTTTGCTCAATGAAAAAATAGTTCAATGCCCCTTCAAAATCGGCGTACACTGAAATTGAGAACAGAAATCAGTCCTTGTCATTAAGGGTTTCGAATTGTCACTTTGGAGAGTCATGTATGCGTATCTTAGTTCCTGTTGACGGTAGTCTCGATTGCCGAGAAGCCTTAAAGTTTTTAGCTTCCAGAAAGTCGCTTTTAGCCACGCAACCCCTCGTTGAGCTTCTCTACATTCAAGTGCCTCTAGATGGTCGCGTCACCGAGCAAGCGGACTTTGACATGAGTGCGTATTACGGTAACACGGCTCGTGAGGTCTTTACCTCCATGCGCAGCGACGTTGAAGCATTGGGAATTGAAGTGAAGAAATCTCACTTGGTCGGCCATCCCGCAGAAGTGATTCCTGAATACGCTCACGATAAAAATGCCGATTTGATCGTGATGGGCGCTCGAGGCATGAGTACGTTAAAGAATCTCTACATGGGTTCTGTATCGCTTTCTGTGGTTTCTTCCGGTGTCTGCCCAGTTTTGATTTGCCGCAAGAGCGTTTATTTTGGCGATGAAAACTTAAATGTCACGATCGCCGTGGACGGTTCTGACTTTGGTCCTAAGTGCGCAGAGTTTGCCATTAAGAATAAGGCCCTCTTTGGCCCGTCGCCGAAGTTTGAATTAGTGAGCATTCAATCGGACATCCGAGCCATTATGCCCTCACAAGTCAGTCAAGCCACGCTCAACGAAAAGGTTCGTTTGAACGAACTTTGTGAAGAGGAATTTAATGAATTGGTCGCCCCCACGGAAGCCAAATTTAAAGAAGCCGGCATTGAAGTGGACAAGACCTTCATCATCGGGGATCCCGAAATTGACCTCTTACACCACGCTCATCACAACTCTGACTTGGTCATCATGGGCACGCACGGTCGAGGCGCATTGAAGTCCCTCGTTTTTGGCAGTTGCACTCGGGCGCTAATTTCTTCGAGTGACTTGCCGGTGTTGATTATGCCCAAAGCTTAGCGTTTGAATCTCTCTAGCAGCTAAGGTTTGCCTGCCGTTCTTTTTGGGGACGGCAGGCTTTTCTATCAATTATGCTTAATCATCATTAAAAAGATTTGTTAATCGACCTCAACTCTGAGTATCCTAATCGGTGTATTTCTTAAAAATTTGATGCAAGTTTGTCGCCTTGCTCATTGTTATCTTCAAAGTGAGAGAAGTCATGGATAGATCTTACGACCTGCAAAGTTGGAAACTTTTTCTAGCCGTCGCTCGAAAAGGCAGTATTAGCGGTGTTTGTAATGACTTTGGGATGGATGCTGCCGGAGCAAGTCGCGTTTTATCCGCTTTGGAAAAGTCGTTGGGTGACGTCCCTCTGATTAATCGTTCTGTTCGACCCCTAGCACTGACAGATAATGGAAAGATTGCCTTCTCTTACGCCGAAAAAATGCTTTCCTTACGAGAAGAAATGGGACAATCCATTAACCACGATCCCAACTCTTTAAAAGGCATCATTAGAGCCGCTCTTCCTCCAGCCGTTCTGAGGGATTTGCTCACGCCCGAACTCATGAAATTTTGCGAACAATACCCAGACATTGACCTACAAATCGAAGAGTACACAGCAGGTGTCCCCATCTCCTTTGAAAACCATCGTGGTGACTTACTCGATGTTGTCGTTTCTTACGGCCCCGACAAAGTTCATACAAACATTGTTCAAATCTGCTACGGACGAGGTGATCTTATCGCGTGCGCAAGTCCCATGTATTTAAAACGATTTGGAATGCCAAAAACACCTGAAGAACTCGCCCAACACACTGGCATTGTTATTTCCAACAATATGCGAACAACTGTTCCGACACTCACCAAAGGTGATGAGTCTTGCACCATTCGTTGGAAAAAACAAATCATTTTTGATTCGCCAACTGCTGCAAAAACAGCGGTTCTTTTAGGATCTGGCATTCACACTTCTTTGCCACTTCTTCACTGCTTCGAAGAAATTAGACAAAAGAAGTTAATTCCTTTATTTCCCGACTGGGAGCAGCCCTCTCTCGGTCTGTATATTTACACTCGTCCAGAATGCGTTAAATTGAAAAGAGTGCGTTTATTTATTGATTGGTACAAAGCCGTCATGGCCAAAATTCACTCTGATTGTTTCAATGCAACAGCACCGTACTTTGGCGATAAAATGCGAAGTAATTACTTCAACTCTCTTTAAGTCACTTTGTAATAAATTACAAAATACAATGGTTTTTTCTGCTATTTTTTTGTTGTTTTCTCCAAAGGATAATGAACGTTAGATTCTGTTTAGGAATTCGTCCATTTTTCCATTGGGAGACAACAAATGAAAAAGCACCTCCTTGTCCTTGCGGTTCTCTCTAGTCTCGCAGCATGTGCACAAGCTGCCGACATCAAAGTGTACGGCGTACTCGATTACGGTCTTACGGTTAGCAAAAACACCGGCAAAGATGGCAGTAGCCATTGGGACACGGCCATGAAAAGTGGCGGTCGTAACTCTTCTCGCTTCGGCATTAAAGGCACCGAAGATCTTGGCAACGATTATAAAATCGGCTTTATTCTCGAAAGTCAATTTTTAGGTGACACGGGGGCTTTGCAAACAGAAGGGCGCCTTTGGGAACGTGAATCCTCATTGTCGCTTTCCGGCCCCTTCGGTAAAGTCACCGTTGGCCGTTTAGGTTACATGAAGGGCGTTGTGGGCTCCACCGCTCTTTATAACTCCTACCGCGTCAATCCTTTTGGTGGTGTACAAGATAAATACATCGGTGGTTTCAAACCCTATATGACGGGTACAACCTGGTCGGTTGATAATTCCATCGTTTACGCTACGCCTCAAATGGCAGGGTTAACGGGTTATCTTCAATACTCCAATGCCACCAACGGCGACGAAGGCGAAACCAATAACGCAAAAGATCGCTATTTCGCCGGAGCTCTTCGTTATCAAAATGGCCCCTTATTTGCTCAAATGCTTGTCGATACCACCAACCGTGGTAATGCAGAAACCTATTCCGACAAGACGCACAAGGATCCGTTCTCAGCCGGCATGCAAATTGCCTACGACTTCGGTTTTGTTAAGCCCTTCTTTATGGTTGAGTACTTTAAAGAGTCAACGCTTAATAACAGCGGTAAGCTCACCGTCACTAAGCAAAACTATGACGGTTTCGGCACCACCCTCGTTTTCCAAACGCCCGTCTGGGGTGGGCAAGCCAAACTCGGTGGCGGTTACATGAATGCCGAACTGTCGGACGATAAAAACGGAACTGCTAAGTACGATGTCACGCGCTACGGCGTGTCCATTGGTTATGACTACCCGATGACAAAACGTACCCACATCTATACTGACGCCGGTTTCATCAAACAAACGGTTGAACAACTCAACCAAGCCGACGAAACCAAAAAGGGTTATGAATACATCATCGGCATGGTTCATTATTTCTAATGCGTGAATGACGATGGAGATCCGAACCATCAACAGTTGAAGGATCTCCAATCCGCCATTGATACACCTCTAAAGGACTTAAAAATGCAACAAGTTCTTCCATTTCTTGCCATTCTCGTTGTGATTCTCACGGGCTACGGCATTGCAAAAAAGATTCAAGTGACAACACTTTTGCTTTTTGCTGGTCTCGCTCTTAACTTAATGGCTGTTTTAGGTGGCGTTGACAACATTCTTCCCCGAGGAGCTAAGTCAACAGGTTTTATCGGTTTTGACCTTTTCGAGCAATTGAGAGTTCTATCTCGAAGCCAACTTCTTTCTGCCGGCTTCATCATCTTCGTCGCCGGTGGCTTTGCGGCTTACATGGATCGAATTGGTGCAACCGATAAACTCGTTGCGATCTGCACTCGTCCTCTTTCGAAATTCTCAGCCCCTTACGTTATTTTGGGCGCGGTTTTCCTTCTCGGTCACTTCCTCGGTCTCGTTGTGACAAGTGCTGCCGGGCTCGGAACTTTGCTTGCCGTTTCCGTATTCCCGTTGCTTTTAGGCGTTGGCGTTAGCCCTGCCGCTTCAGCTGCTGCCATTGCCTCAGCCCTTATCTTTTCCTATGCGCCATCCAGCGGTATTGCTGTGATTACGGCACAAACGGCTGGTATTGAACCGATGGAGTACCTCATTAAGTATCAAATCCCTGTGGCGATTCCCTCGATTATTACCGTGGTGGTTGCGCACATTTTGGTACAAAAGTACCTCGACAATAAGGATCGAGCTGCCGGACTTATTCAAAATTCGATTGATTTAGAAGAGTTGGCTCAAAAACAAAAGAAAGCTGATGCAACGCCCGCTTACTATGCGCTATTGCCGATTGTTCCGCTTGTGCTCTTATTCGTTTTCAACAAAATGGTGTACAAAACCATTGTTCTTGACGTTGCAACGGCCATGTTTATCGGTTGGGTTGTTGCGCTTCTTGTAGATTTAGCCAATAGGCGCGATATCACGGCCGTATTTAAAGACGGACACGCAATGTTCCAAGGGATGGGCAATATGCTCACGAACGTTGTCGGTCTTATCTTTGTTGCGGCACTCTTTGCAGCGGGCCTCACCAACACCGGCCTTGTCGCCATGCTTATTGATGGTGCCAAGTCGCTTGGCATGGGTATGGCAGGTACCGGTGTTGTCCTCTCAGGCGTTATTGCCATCATTACCGTACTGACGGGTAGTGGCGTTGCCTCCTTCACGGGTCTCGTTCCTATCGCTCCGGAAGTAGCTACGGCACTTGGTGGTAACGCTGTTGATCTTGCCATGATGATGCAATTAGCCAGCGAAATGACTCGCCCCATTTCTCCTGTAGCGGGTGTCGTGATTATCATGGCAGGCTTTGCCAAAGTCAGTCCCTTTGCGATTGTCCGCCGTACCTTGATTCCATGCACGGCGGGTTTGGTGGTTTCGCTAATCGCTACCATCCTTATGATGTAATTTATTCGAAAAATTAAGGGGATGATGCATTACCATCCCCTCAAAAAACTTATAACTTAAAGAGATTAAAAATGACATTAGGATTGCAATCTACCGGAGCTGCCGGCGCAGCTGAAGATTTAACGAGTTGGGATGAAGTTCCTCCGCGTGACGAATTCTTTTGGATTAATGAAGTCAATAAAGCAACGCTTTTAACTAATAAGAAAAAAGGGTTACTCACCGAAAGCGAGGCTTGCAACTTCGGCAAAGCAGTGACTCGTGTTGAAGCCAACGGCAATATCAAAGAGAATCCTCGTCCCAAGATGTACATCCGCTACGAACCACTTGTTGTAAAAGAAGCTGGATTAACTGCCACTCTCATGCATGCGGGACGAAGCTCTCAAGACATTCATGCGACGTTTCAAAGAGCCATGATGCGTGACTCAACGTTGCGTCTCATGAAAGCGCTTCTTGCGGTTCGACAAGGTTTCTTAAAGTTAGTTGAAGACAACCCAGATGTGTTGATTCCTTGCTATACAAATGGCGTTGCGGCACAACCCTCTTCACTTGCTCATGTTCTTTTAGCTCATACAACGGCTTTTACTCGTGACTTTGATCGTTCGTTAAGCGCTTACGCTCGTCTTAATGAATGTCCGATGGGTGCTTGCGTTCTCAATGGCACAGGTTGGCCGCTTGATCGTCAAGGCATGTCTGACTATCTCGGTTTTGACCGCCCTGTTGCCAACACCTTTGATGCGGGGCAAGTGGGTGGCACGGATGTCATGATTGACGCAGCCATTGAATTGGTTCATCCGATGTTGCATATCAGTCAATTCATTGCCGAAATCATGCAACAATACGCTCAACCTCGTCCTTGGATTCTTGTTTCTGCGACGTATGCATCAAGTGCCATGCCCCAAAAGCGTAACCCCGGACCAATTATTGACGTTCGACGTGATGCCAGTGCAGTTCTCGGTAGCTTAAATAGTGTCATTATGCGTGCTCATAACTTGCCCACCGGCATGTATGACGCTAAAGACGAAAAACTCAACATGGAAATGCTTGATGATGCTGTCAAAGTCGTCGAAGCCTTTGCTACGCTTCTTTCCATGTTGCGTATCGATAAAGATCGAGCCTTAGAAGAGCTCAATCTTGATTGGACGGCTTCGCAAGAGCTTGCAGACGTTTTGATGCGTAAATTCGGAATTCCATTCCGCGTTGGTCACGGTTTTGCCAGTCGAATGGTAACCGTTGCTCGCAATAATCAATGGACACCCAAGGACTTCCCTTTGGCAGAAGCTCGCAAAATTTATGAAGCACTACGAGATGAACTCAAAGAAGAGTTGCCGAGTTTACCCTCTGAGTTTCCTTTTGATGAAAAGGGATTTAGAGCAGTTTTGAGTCCGGCTCATATCGTGGCAGAAAGAGCTGTTGATGGTGGCCCTCAACCAGACTCGCTTCTCAAACTTAAAATCGCTGGTCAAGATCTTCTAAAAGCCGATGAAATGACACTTAATCGACTCTTTGATCAGTTACAAGAAGCGCAATCCAAACTTCATAAAGATTTTGGTGAGCTCATCGCTTAATGACAACAAGACAGGAGATTCAACTCAGACTCTCCTGTCTTGCCCTGTTTCTTAACTAAGTTATCTAATCCAACGTCAGACAGCAACAAATTTCTGCTTCGAGCTTCGGGGATTATCGGGTAACGTCATCTTAAGTCGCCCCGACTCCAACAAAGGCTTGATGTAAGTTCTCGACGTATAGGAAACGGTAGCAATTCCCAAAAAATCACTGATTTCTTGTCGAGACTTCGGCGTTTGACAGAATTTCAAAATATCTTCCGTAACGTCACCAGTTTTTTGAACGGTTTCTGTTGCTTCTGCTTTTTTATTGAAGAAGGTCACACAAAAGGATCCCCGTTTATCAGAGAATTGAGGTTCTTCCAATCCCATCTTTTGAGTTTCTGCAATCATTGTGGGAATGCCAGAATAACGATTTTCAGTTATCTTCAACACTTCCATCATCGAAATCAAAACAGGATTACGCGTATCGGGTTGCGTATTACCTAATTGATCAACCGTGAGACGACCATAGAGTCCCCCCGGATTCGTAATCTCAATGCGATTGCTGAAAATCTGAAGTTGAATCGGTTGACCTTCCGTGTGGACGCTATAGTCTCTGTGCACAAGCGCGTTCAAAAGTGCTTCACGAATTGCAGCAATCGAATATTCTGCGCGATCTTCTCGCATCCCTGTTTGAGGATTAATGTACGTACTGACACGAATATTTCTTCGTACAAAACTTAACGCTCGTGCAAATTGTTGAGAGATTGTCCCTTCAATACGTTCATTATCAATGAAGCGTTCGCCATCTGGGGTTAAATCGCCCACTTTCTCGCCTGGCACAACCGTTGCAATAATGCTCAATTGTGGGAAAAAAGCTTGTGGATACAAGCCAAACATCATCGTAGTGGCAAGCGTGGGATGTTGATTTTTGATAATGCTCATTAACGAATAGATTTTCTCAACTGGTAATTGACTTAAATTGGGTTTATTCAATTTAAGTTGCGTAATGTACGCATTTAACTCATCAACATTTAAGTCATCTAAATTTGCACGCTCGATCGGACGAATATCGTCTTGGTATTTTTTCCGAAAAGACTCAAAACTATAAATCTCGTATTCCGTCATGGGTTCATCACTGTCGCCAACACGTGTATACGCACCTTTTAGACGACCTTGGCCTCTATAAAAGCAAGGTCTGTCAGCCAAATCTAAACCCGGGATTTCAGCACTTACAAAATGCTTGCCTTCTTTTTCTACCACCGTCAATATTGGACGAACAACAGGCTCCATTTGCTTACACTGGTTATTAACCTGCTTTTGCAAATCATTTGCATCATAAACACCAACTTCTGAGAAGTTTGAGCTCTCATCTACACCAAATAAAATCGTTCCGCCGGTATCTTGATTTGAAAAGCTCGAAAGCGTGTCATAAAGACGACTCGGGCACCCTTTTTGAGCAGATTTAATCTCTAACTCTTGGTTTTCGGTCTTATTAGCTTGAACTTTGTTCAAGAGTTCCAGTAAGTCTTGAGAAGTCATTTTGCAAAATCAAATTTAAGTTTTTAAGTAAATCATTTAACTCTTTTCTTGAAATTTAACTAAATAACAAAAATTTAGTTAAATACAAGTTAAAAAGTTAAATAATTTAAGTTATTCACTTAACTATTTCAGTTTTTCATAGGTCTATTTTACTTACTTAATAAAATTTTTCACTTGATTTTCACAATTCCATTAAGAAGTTAACTGCATTTCATAAATGTATTGCCCGCAAATCCTTACAAGTTCACTGAATTTTAAATTTATAGTCCATTTATAGTTCAAAATTTGGAGTGTAAATTTTTCTTTATTTTCAACATGTTAAATGATGAAAATGATTTATAGTCCAATTTATAGTCCAAAAATGGACTATAAATTGAATGGAGGACTATAAAATCAAATCGCAAATCAACTAAAAAGATACCCGCCGGCCTAGCCGGCGGTTCTTCTTTGAGCCTATAAGGCTCTGTTACCAGCCGCGCCCTAACAGGCGCTTATTGGTCTGACACTCGCACGCTTGATATCAGCTGGCCGTA
>Ga0129317_1000338_pt1 | contig 52775 bp, 42 predicted proteins | sample Cm1ome_FD_94430 | JGI IMG/M metagenome (GOLD analysis project Ga0129317, IMG submission 94430) | Eastern black-and-white colobus group fecal microbial communities from Wisconsin, USA - Cm1105 metagenome | ecosystem: Host-associated > Mammals > Digestive system > Large intestine > Fecal | place... | reverse complement strand
TCGGCAACAGAGAAAGATTTTTTTTGCTGTTTGAATACTTTATTCTGCCAGAGCTTGCTCCCCTTCGGAACTCATTTTGAGTGGCAGCCTAAACCTTTAACGAATGTTAATGGGTATTAGGCTTCTGTAATCACAAAATTCAAAATACACATATATAACTATATATCAATAATATATAATACATATAAGCAATAAGAAAATGGTGTGTTTTAAAATAATGTCACATCAATGTCACAACAGGGAAATTTTATTGAAATCTGATTTGAGGAGAGATCAAAGATAATATATTTTGACATACTGCGCAAAAAACAAACTCATGGGACACATGAAAATCTCCGATGCAGGGCATATTTATCAGTATATCTAACCGATACCAACATTGCTTATATTGTCATCGAAGTACATCTTATATGAGGCATGTATTTTTTTGATAATATAATATATTCAAGGTGTCTTCTTGGGGATAGGGGAAGGACGATTTTGCTATTTCTTGTTATACAAAAATATGGAATATGATAATTTTTACAGTTAAATAGTGTAAAAATGGGATTTTTATAGGATTTTATTTGCAGTTGTTTTCATTTATGTGAAAAATTCTTCGTACCTTTGCGCTCGGACTATATTGCCTTAAATCCATTTTGTCGCAGTCAGACGAGTTCTTTCATGACATAAGGGTAAGGCGGCCTACGCCGGGCTGAATGTGGCGGAGTCATAACATGACAAAGCAATACGAAGCGGGCGTTGGGTGGGAAAAATAGTCCAGACATAATGAAGGCGTTTATTCGACGCTGTGTTTTGAGACACACTGAAATCTAGCAAATGGAAGTTATTATCGTCTCGAACGTAGCAACGGTAGATGTCCCGGGTGTGATGTATCTAACCCGTGGAGACCTTGTAAGCATGGATTGTACCTTTTCGGGTGCAAAAGGATTGTTTATATAGGTCTCTTAACGGTGGCGAATATTCATATCGGCGTGGGCTCTGACGTTGTCTGTTCAACGATAATAGGCAATGCTAGAGCCTCAGTGTGTGGGATGGACAACAGGACGATCTCACGCTTTTTTTATGTCCATAACGGAGTTCTGTCTAGAATGAAGTTAGGTCATCGATATGAATGTAAATGAGCATACATCTGGTGATATAGACACCCATGGAGGCGGTGAAAGACCTCCCAGCACCGGGCTTACCCCCGATGCCCTCCCCGAAGTTCAAAAGCCAGTTTTGGCAGAGAATTCACAAACAGGGGTGTCCACCAGAAATGCGCTATCAGGAACTGACGGAACAGCGAGCGGAAATCCAAAACTTGCTGTGGCTCTCCCGAAGGGCAGAGGAGGAAAAGCCATCGGCTCAACACCTCCTAAAACCATAAAGCGAAAGCCTAAGGACGTTCCCCATTGGTATGCTCTCCGAGTCACATACGGACGCGAAAAGAAAGCATACGATTATTTGGTTGGAAAACATGTAGAAGCATACTATCCAACAGTCACCACCATCAAAATTGTTGATGGAAAAAGAAAAACCGTCGAAGAATCTCGTCTTCCCAATATATTCTTTGCACGCGGAACAGAAGAAGATATAAAATCATTTGTTTACGACAACGTAAACCTCCCCCACCTCCGTTTTTATTATCATCACTTCCACGAAGGAGCACGAGTTGTCAAAGAGCCTCTCATTGTCCCGGATTATCAGATTGAGAGTCTCAAAATCATTTGTGCTTCCGAAGCGGAAGATATTATCCTCGTACCATCAGATGTCCATAAATTCAAGAAAGGTCAGACGGTACGCATCATTGATGGTGCATTTAAGGGAGTCATAGGAAAGGTTGCACGTTATCATGGCCAGCAGCGCGTAGCAGTCATTATCGATGGATTACTGACCATTGCTTCAGCTTATGTTCCGAGTGCTTTTTTACAATCTATTGATTAATGCTGAGGTTACATGAGGATAATAATACTCATAAAGGATTTACACAAAAGTCAATGTTAATAATATGAAAATTAAACTGTCATTTTTGTCTATAGTAATATCGTTTTTGTTCAACAGCGCTGTTTCAGCTGTTGAGTATTACCATAGACATTACATCATATTGGTAGATCAAACAAATGACTTACAGATGGATGACAAAACATCCTTCTTCAAAGTGTTTTCATTTATTAAAAACAATTTAGAGGGTACTGGCGATCAATCGTTTGTGTTTGACAAAAAAAACGATGAAATATCATTATACACTTTTGCCTTGTCTGGTGATGGGCATATGGGTGGGAAATATGGTGATATACATCGTATTGCATCTTCAGGTAATAAGGAGAAAGCATATAATGTTTTTGTAAATAACTTGATATGGAATCAAACACATTATAGTAATGAAAGGGAGAAAGGGGTTTCATTAGAAACTTTTATCAATAACAAATTACGCCCCCTTTTCAATGCTCAGAGTAACCATTTTAAGATGCTTTCTAACGAACGAGTTGGAGCTGTAACATTTTCAAAGTACGTATTCCCTGCCATTTTAGAAAGTGAACATTTTAACTTTTCGACTCCTGCGTCTGAATATATAATTATCATCGCAAGTAATTTCCAGAGCGGCTTGGACGATATAGGAACAAGCCAAGACAGAAACACATTGATTCAAATGCTTGGAGAGCAGAGTCAAAGTGTTAAAACAAATTTGAATTATTTTGAAGGGAAATTCAATACTCTTGCTGATCCATTTTATCAAATACCCTTATTTAGGAAAGAGTATCCTAGTTCAAATCAAAGAAAGAATGCTCAGCCAACAGCATTGGGTTATAAATTAGGTCTTAAATCTCTTCAAGGCGTTTCTACATATATTACATCAAATATTGATTTAAAACAAACGGAATTTGAATCTTCTAAATTTAAAATAGGAGTAACCAACATAGCTTTTAATCATAACAATGATTTGGTTATTGATAGTATAAAATTGAAGGTGTTTAAATCTGATGTTTTACAGGAAATATATGGATGTACCATATCTGAAGGAAATCCTAGAAACGGGGAATACCAACGGAACTTAAATACTCAATCTTATGACTTTGGAGAAAGGACTATAGATTTAGGTTCTTGTGGAATTGGTGATACTTTGGAATTTAAGTACATATTTTACACGACTGTTAAAAATGGAAAACAAACCATAATGCCTATTGTTTTTATTGCAAATAGAAATGTGGTTCTTTCTGAGAGTTTGTTTTATCCCAAATTTACAATATTTGAAAAAATGGCTTTATTATTCGTCTTTATTGCATTAATTATCTTTGGTATCCTTGCATGGATAACTTACAACAAACGTGGCCAATCTGTACTACGTGGAATTAGTGTAAAGATATGGCACATATCTAATTCCAGATTTATGGAACTTAAAGATTACCATGTCGTTGATCAAGATTGTTGGTATATGAGAAAGGGGGAGAACCAACGTTTAATCAATATTACTGGTTCTGTTGATATGCAAAAAATATCTTTTGCTAGGCCCTATCAGCTTAAAGTTGAATATAAGATAGAAGACGTAGATAATAACGAAGACTTCAGCTTTAGACCTGAAGGGCAAGAAAATACTGGTGAAAAAAAGGTTAAGTCAAAATGGTATGAGGTTCCTTTAAATTCTGATGGCACCTTTGAGATAAATGCTTTGGCTTATCAGGTGGATGGACATACACTTGATTTGGAAGGAAGACATAACATTCTTAAAATGAAAGTATCTGTTAAGGCATACTTGTATAACGGAAACGAAATCATATCACATATAGATGATTTTGCTTATTACAGTTTCATTGTTCGCCCAGAAATAACAAATGCCGCATTGTGGATGGCATTCGATCCTGGAACAAGTGGAGCATGTGTTGCCTACGGAATTGGAGGCAATCCAACTGATAAAACAAATATAAAAATTGCTTATAATACAGAAAAAGACTCTAGTGGGAAAGAAACGCAAGTTTCAATTTTCCCATCTAAGATAAAGATTCCTGATTCATCTTCAATTATTACGAAGAGGGGAAAGGTCACAATGTCCGAGCTTGAAGAAGCTACAGAATATGGAGGTCCGGGAGATTTCTATTTCGGAAATTTAGCAAAAGTACATGAAGGACGTAATAGTTTTCAAAGTATAAAGAAACTGTTAGGTTATAATGATATGCATGTTTTAGTGAACGATAAAAGGGAAGAAGTATGCAAATTGTCTGGTAGAGATTTAGCTCTTCTTCTTGTTAAAGGTCTTTGTAATCACTTTGAAGAATATATCAGAACAAATCAGGAAGTGTCTGACAAAGAGCGTGAATTGTTTATCAACAAAGATAAGTTTGCCCCATCAAGAGCTATTGTTGCTGTTCCGAACAACTATACAATAGTTAAGGCTCAGGATATGGTAGATAGTATTAAACGAACAGGTCTTTTCAAAGAGGTTCACTATTTGTATGAGGCTGAGGGTGTGATGATGTGTTATCTTCGCAATAGTTGGGACAGCATAACAAACAATCCACACTCATACGAAGAATACGGAAAATATTTCGTGGTTTTTGATATGGGTGGAGCAACCATCAATACTACCGCTTTTTCTATAAATGTTATAACTGCGCAGAATGAGAATAATAAATATATCCGTGAAATAGAATTATCGACCAAAGCCAGGGTTGGTTATAATGTAGGAGGTGATGATATAGACTATTCATGGATTAGAATTTTGTATGGAATACCTGCCGTCGTTAATTATCTAAAGGAGAGCAACATTGATCCAGAAGAACATATAAAAAAGCATAGAACAGGTCTCCTGAAATATGTTCAAAGACTTAAACTTGATTGGATGGGAAGATTGACCTCTTGCAAAGAATTATCTGATGAAGATATTGATAGATTATGGATGGATATTGCATCTGACAACGGCTTACCCGATCTTGACATCGTATTACCATCTGAGGTTGATGAAGATTCTTCATTATATTTACGCAATGAATGGATTCAAAGAACAAACATGAAAAAATATGTGTTCAGTTCTGTTGAAAATGCGATTACAGAATTAGTATCCACTATTAGTGCTAATAGCATTGAACTTGTGTTCAGTGGAAGAACTTCTTTATATCCGGGAATAAGGCAAACAGTAATTGAATCAATTAAAAACAAATATGGCATAGAGTGTTCTATTTGGGATGGTTTAGAAAAATCGGATACAGGAAAAAGTGCAGATGAGGTTGTTAAGACAGCCGTTGCTACTGGCGCATGTTGGTATGCAATGTTTAGCAACATGATCAAGCTAAATCATAACATTGTTACATCTACATTTGGATATGTTGATTTGAAGAATGGCAAAAGCACTTTCATTCCATTGATAGTTAGAGGTACTGAATTAGATAGCTCAGGAAATTTAACAAGTGACCCTAACAAGAAGGTTCTAACTCCGAACTTGCCAAATGTAAGGATTCTACAAATGCTTACGTCAAAACATGAAGAGGTAATGAATGGGCTTAATAGCGCAAACAAGTCTGAAAACGACAAGGTGAAGCACCTTGTAAATCAATTAGTCCATTTGACTAGTGAAGAAATACATAGTGAGATAAAAGGAGTAGTAGTAAGTGTTGATGATAAAAACAATTTTAACTATAAGGTAAATTTGGCAGGTGAAAAGGCTTTAACTGGAGTTGGAACAATTAATGATGCTGATATAAAAACGGAAAATAGTGATGCTTATGCCTTCTCTGCTATGCCTTGTACTGAGGACGAAACAAAAGATTCGTTAAACAATATTAGTTCAATTGTTTCAAGCATAGAACAACATTCTACAAAATCGATAGAGGATATAACTTCCACAGCAACTAAAAAAATAGGCGGAAAGAAACGTTTTTAATCATACATTTATGAAAAGATTATATATAATATCAATATTATTTTGTTTTGTTGGTTTTGTGTATGGACAGAACCAGCAAGTACTTGACCTTAGTAATGGAGGGGTTAGTATAAAAGGAGTGAAAGTTGTGAAAAATGAAAGTAACAACTTTATAGTTCTTTGTAATACCAATATCGAATTTACTCAAATAATATTAAATGCAGGTAAAACAGATAATGTTGTAGTTAATGATTTAAGCATGTCTGATGCTCCATTATTTACTGAGAGAACCAAAAATAAGACAGACATTAAGCAACACGGAGATAAAGTCAAGACTATCTTTAGTTTTGAAAATGGTCATAATTACCAGATTTCACATAATAAAAAAACGTGGAATTTAAAAGTGAGACAAAAGGGAGATAGCGCAACAGATCTCTACCCCAAAGAAAAGAACTTGTATATCGGGGATAGTTGTGTACAATTGAAAGATACCATGCATATAACATTATCCGATTCTATGATTCTTGGGAAATGGGACACTGGTATTACATTAATAAAGAATGGCAAACCATTAGCGGACTCACTACTTATTAATGTGGATGATTCATGTTGTTATTTTGTCAAAAAAAACATGGGTTCTGATAGTGTTTTACACGCAAATGATACATTATGCATAAATTTAAATAAGAAAAAGTATATATTAGTCTGTGATGACACCATATCAATTGACTCCAATTATTGGGTGTATCTCATAATCGTTGTACCAATATTATTACTCTTTATTATTGGCATAATGTTTAGACAGAGAATTATTTTTGCATTTAAGAAAGAGAATAAGGAGAAGGCTCCTGACTCAACGATTCCCCCACAAGGTATTGATAATTGCATACAGGAGAAAAAAACGGAATTATTTAACCAACTTGAAGGCCTAATAGACAATCTGTTGAAGTTACTACCTAAGAAAGTAAATGAATTAGACAACAAGAAATTATTTGAAGACAGAAGAAGTATAAGTGGTATATTATCAAGTTTAGAAATAATTGAGGCTGTCAATAAAAAAGGTTGGATAGAAAAATGTAAAAAAATTCGTGAATTTATTGAAGAAAACGAAGCAATTTTGAAGGCTGATTCATCAGTACAGCCTTCAAACGAAGATATTCTAACTTCTTCTGAATCAGAGGTGCCATCTGAAAAAGATATAATATGTGATACAGAATGGTATATGCAACCACTATCTATAATTGAACCACTTGAAATTAAAGACGAAAATAAGGATGGCAACAAGGAAGGTATAAGTAAAGAAACAATAAATAAGGTTCGAGGTTGTCTTGCTACAATAGGCGATTTAATTGATGAAAAGATTCGCACTGCAAAAGACCAGGGACAAACATTGGCTAATCAAACATGGCAAACAAAATTCGAAGAATTATCAAGTAACTATACTAAATTACAAAATTCATATAATGAAGATTTAGTAAAAGCAAAGGAGCAAGCGAAAAATGAAGCTACAGAAGAATTCAAAACACATATCGCTGACTTAGAAAAAAAAGTCGAAGAAGCAGAGACTAAAGCAAAGGAAGCAGAAAAGACAAAAGAGGATGCTGTGAACGAGGCAATACGTAAAGAAAAGGATGTTCATAAAGCTGAAACTTTACGTCTTCAAAAAGAAAAAAAAGATGCTGAGGAAAAAGCCGAGAAAGCTGTAACCACAAAGAAACAGGCTGTAGAAGATGCTGTAAGAAAAGAAAAGGTTTTACACGAGGAAACTGAGAAGGAGTTAAAGGAAGCAAAAGAAAAGGCAGAAAAAAACCTTAAAGAAAAAAGTCTGTCTTATGAAAAGTCTCAAAAAGAGCTTCTTGAAACGAAGATAGACCGTGATAAAAGAGTTAACGAAGTAAAACAATTAAAAATTGCACAAGAAGAATATACGAATTCTCTTGAAAGAGTTCCATTTGCAGAACAATATAGTAAACAAATTCGCAAAATAATGGAATTAGGAGGAAAGATTCAGACGTCTGCCTATTCTTTGCTGGATAGTAATGTTGACGATCCATATTTCATCATGAAGGCTTTGTCCAAATATGGTAAAATGATTGATGGAATTAATATGGAAAATTTCTATACTGATGTAAATCTGGCATCGAAAGCAAAATTCATATTGAAGGATTCATTTTTGGCAAAATTCAGGGAAGACAATAAAGATATTGATTCAATAATGAGAAGGTATTTTTTCAACCAATATCTTGAAAAATACATAAACTCCATTATGGTCTTAAATGAAACCATATGTGGTTTAAAGTTGTTACTTCCTGAGCTACAATCTAGAGTCAGTGGTTTTGAACAATACAGAAATGAATTATTGGAATTAGCTAAAAAACTCAAAATAAATGTTTTGTTCGTTAAGGTAGGAGATATGGCAGGAGTCAATATTGATTTAAAACCTACTCTAGTAGATGTTGAAATTGGAAAACCAGGACAGATATTGGAAATACAGAATTGTATCGTATATCAATCAGACGAATCAAAACCTCAAACACGTATAAACGTAACAATTAAAAAATAAATAAAATGGACAAGAAAACTATTTTCGGAATTCCTTTGTTGCTGGGTGCAGTAGCTATCATTCTATGGCTACTTATCGGCTGTGATCCCAAAACTGGCAACAAATTCGAGGCAATGGTTCAATCACCAGAATCTCTCAAAGCAGACAGTGTTAAGGCAATCAACATGTACGTAGACTTCTCAGGAAGTATGCGTGGCTACATTGATTTCGCAGGTATTGAAAGCGGTAAGAACACGTTTATAAGCACCGTTTCTTCTATGTTAGATAACTTAGAAAGCGCTTATAAGGTAACTTCGGAATCAAAATGTGGTGACAAACAATATGGAAAAGATCCTTTAAGACTTGCCATGCAAAATAAAGCCATCTTCAATGCCAAAACAACGTCTATACAAGACATGCTTCACGAAGCTCGATTGAAGGCTAACAATAAGTCTCTTTCCATTATTGTTTCTGATATGGTAATGTCATGGGGAGTATCAAAAATTAGAGAAAGTAAAGACACTTTGTATAATCTAACTCAGATAGACGGACTAGGAGCAGCTATTCATAGCGAGATGAAATCTATTAAGGATTCTGGATTAGATGTAATGATAGCTCAATACTTAAGTGACTATAATGGAAATTGGTATTGTAATTTTACGGAAAATCTAAAATCTTCGAACAAATACAAAGGTCAGAAAATGGAGAATAGACCATATTATATTCTCATTATTGGAAGTGCCAATACGTTAAAAGAACTCATAAATAAGAATTGCATAAAGGATTATAAAAATATATATACTTCCTTTGATATTGACAAATGTTCCAAAACTGTAGAGTTTAATGTTTCTGCAAAGGATGGTGATAAATATGCCAGTTTGTGGACAATTGGAAATATTGAAAATCCTAACGATAAAGGTTCCATATGGACAACTGATGATCTTGAAAGTTCGACATCGACTTTCACTTTCAAATGTAATGATTTGTTGATCCCAGTTTATTGTTTTAATGGTGATTGCAAGAATTTATCTGTAATATCCACACCAAATGTTATTATTTCTTCTGAGATAAAATATCCGAACTTCTCAATGGATGTTACCCTAAAACCATTCAACGAATTAGAATGCCAGGATATAGAACTAAATGTTATTTGTAACAATAATTGGGTAAAAGAATCATCGACTCTTAATGACATTGAAGAATCTGACATGAATGGTAAAACATGGGGAGTCGCAAAAGTATTTGAAAAGATTGATGCTGCGTTCTATCCAGAAGGTAGAAATTACGATCAAGTTGTTGGTATATTTAATTTTAGAATTCAAAAATAAATATGTTATTACTAAGTTCGTTCACTCTCTCAGGAGGGAAAAAATTATCGGAGGTTTTTTACTATTTTGTAAAACTTAAAGGCGAAAACAATATAGCCTGGTTTGGTAACATGCAAGGGCATGGTAAAGAGTATTGTTTTTACATACTTCTTCTTGTTGCTCTAATATTTGCATATGTTTATTATTTTCAACTTGCTAAAAAAGTACAGAATGCGACGAAACAAAATTATAGAGGTATATATTTAATGGGATATATATCATTGGTGGTACTCAGTTGTGTATGTATGGCAATTGTTGTTACACCATCTGCTGTGATGACAACACCAATGTTAGAAATCACTCTTTGGAACATCTTATGGTATAGCTTATTCTTTGAGGTCTTCTCTTTAGTGTTCATGGGCATGACAAAGCAAGGTGTTCATCTTGGTAATTGTTGGAAATAAATAATTAATAGTTATGAGAAATTTATATGTTATTGCCATTGGTGGTAGTGGCGAACGAATTTTAAAGTCGTTTGTCATGCTAATGACCGCTGGCGTGCCTGTAGGCGCAGAACATATTCATCCTGTTATCATTGATAACGATGAACAGTCACATGCTCTTACACAATGTTTGGATTTAATTCGTTTTTACAGATCAAATCCAACAAGTAATAATCCGAATGAACGTGGACTTACGGGAGCCCATCATCTTTATGATATGGTATCACAATCACCACGTGATTGGGGGTCTTTCTTTAGTGCCGTTATTGAGGAACCTATTGTTTTAAATCGTGCCGGAAGTGCTATTGGGAATTTAGCAAATGTGATAGGTGGCATGGATGATGAGACAAACCCGCATTACAAAATTGTAAAAGAGGAATTAGATTTGTTATTTACACAAAATGATTTAGATATGCCTCTAAATGTTGGATTTGTGGGCAATCCTAATATCGGTAGTATTGTACTAAATAGCTTGTCTCTTCAAGAACCAGAGTTCACTCAGATAAAACAAAATATGTCTAGTAATGACGGAGTGATAGTATTGGGAAGTTTATTTGGAGGAACTGGTGCTGCAGGTATTCCATTAGTAGCAAATACGTTCCATGCGATTGCACCTGCAAATAGACCTACAATAGGCACTATCGCTGTACTTCCATATTTTAAATTACAAGGAGAAGACCAAGCTAACATTATTGATGTATCACGTTGGGATGTAAATTCAGATTCTTTTGAAACAAAAACTCGTGCTGCACTGATGTATTACGACCAGTACATGAAGGATCAGGTCGATTATCAATACTATGTAGGCGATGGTAATGCAAAGGATGTCTTTGATCACAACGTTGGTGGAGACAGCCAAAATAATAGAACTCATTTAGTCGAATTATTGGCTGCCATGTCAATAACTGATTTTAGCAAGCAAAATGGACATGGTAATGTTACCTATAAAATTCCTATTTGGGGAATTAACGAAAGTGAAGGAATATCTTCAACAAACATTTCTGGAGCTTCAAATTCTGCTGTAAAAAAAGCAATTATAAAGTTCCAAATGATGAAAGTAATATTCCAAAATGACAATTTCTTGAAGTTTGCCATTAATAATGCTCAAAATTATGTTACCAGCTTGGGCATTGATAACATGATTGTAGAATCTGTAGCTATACCCGGAAGAGAAAATTCATTCCCTCATTCATGGGGTATTAACAACTTATTCCAAGAATGGGAAAAGTGGTTTAATGATTTAGGTTCTACGATGGCAAAACGTCCATTTATGCTCTATAAATCTGTTGCTGATGCAACCGATTCTAACATTACAGAACTTTTCTATTCTAATGAAGTTGGAGGAAAAGGAATTGCTATGGTTGAAACCAGAATGGTAGGCAACATTTTCAATAGACATCCTGAAGATTTTGCTTTACCTGCTGAAATAGGTCAAGCACTTAGAGATGTATACCAGAGGAAATACCCAAGAGGACTAAATGGCATTAGCTCTGAAAGGAAATTGGGATCATTACTTGGAATCATTTCCGAGGCTCTTGATTCCGTGATTAAGAATAATTGTGTTAAGATGTAAAAATATGGAAAAATATAAATTTGGCATAACAGCAGAAGTTGTACCAGCACAAACTGCCACAGATTTCGATGCATCTAATGTAAATCCATACTCTTCTGCATATTTTGATGATCCAAACCATATGTCTGTTTGTCGCGATGTTGGTAGAATAACTTCAATACCTTCTCCCTATGCACGAATGCACATAACAGACCTTGCGTTTAAGGAAGCAAATTGTGGTCAGGCAACTATGAATAGAGGACTTATGCAACGTCGTGCTCTGTCTGCTGACTATAATAGAGCCATGTCACATTGTTTGGATATTTTTGAACTATTATATAATGCAGACAAGATTAACTTACAGGAAAAAGGTATTACTCTTCATAAATTAGATCTAGTAAGTACTCATAGCGCAGATCCTAATGTACAAGCCTTATTTCATGATCAACTAGGACAACCTACCAGGTTGAAAAGTTACATAGAGACTTTAGATCTTTTCCGTGATGAATATGTAAATACTTTAAGAGGTATTGCACAAAGAAATGGAGTATTAAACTATTCCTTTGATTTCACTTCATTATATGTATTGAAATTTAAGGGAAAGACTTTTGCATCAACCTCTCCATTTACTGGTTTTTACGCTAAAGCTGATTGTGATCTTTCTGAGTTGTCGTTAGTTGTAGACAATACGACTCATCATAAGTTGTTAACATCAAATCCTGATGATTGGACAGGTCTAGAAACTCGTTCTCAAGATTTTAAGGACTTTCTGTACCTTCTGTTGCGTGACACGGGATTACAATATATATTTGAAAGTTTGTTTGGCGCCGTAAAACTCAGTGTAGAGAACCACATCAACACATTGAACCAAAAGCGTATAACAGAACCCATCTATCAAAAATTTAATATTGGTAGAAACCCACTTCAAAAAATTGAGGATAAGGAATTATATATCCGTCCTGATGGTCTTGATTGTTCATATATAAAATATCTCCTGTATTTAGAGGATTCTGTTGATCTGACTATCACAGAAGATGACTACAATACCCTGCCAATAGAACATCGTCGTTTCCCTTCTGACTCGCCAGAATTGTGTCCTTGGATTGGTGTTAATGATATATTAAGCGATGGTTTATTCATCCTTACCTATGATGTTAATGAACATTATATAACCGTTCCATATAAAGACTTGACAGATGGTAATCAGAATAAAAACAGATGTCTTATTCCTATTAAAGAACTTGCGTTGAGTTACTTTAAATTGGAGGAACTTGTTGAGAGAATATCAATAGTAAAATTCCAAAATGGAAAGTATTCCGTTTCACTAAAGATGCCTCTTCAAGGAGGAGGTGAGGCTGTCCTTAGACGTGAGTATTTTACTGGACAAAACGTTTCCTTCCCTAATGGTGTAGTGATTGAAGGTGAACAAATGCGTCCTTTTGCATTTGGAATATATCCATTCATAAAAGCAACTAATGCTGAAAACATTTATAAGATTCTGTTCTATAATAGTTTTGAGTCCGAATACGAATTGAAATTTTATAAAACGAATCAGGATGGTCGCATTGAGGGAACATTGTCAACTGAGCATGAGAGTAATAAGACCAATAACATTACAAATGAAGAAATGCCAGTCAATTGTGAATATCATCAATTGTCTGTCTCTGGTGGATTGGCATATGCTCAGGTTGTCTTGACTTTAGCTTCGGGAAAAAAGGTTGGCTCTTTTATTGTTCCACGCTTAAAGACTCCTAATATAATCCCTGGAAGAGTAAATGTCGCAATAGACTTGGGCACATCTAACACCTATATGGCATATACATATTCTGCACCAGGTGTTCCTCTGCACATCTTACCTATCAATACTCATCATGTTGGGAATAACACTCCTGCATGGAATGAGTTAACTTTCATGAACAAGCGTTGTACGGAACAAGAAGATGCTCATGCGCCTTTTCAGAACCGTGAAGATTTGTACTTAAGAGTGTCTGATCGTGACGAGAGTCCATCTGATGAATGGTTAACAACGCAATTAAACGAATTTATTCCTTCAAGAATTGATAATGATGGGTATCAGTTCCCTATACCGACTGTAATCAACTTCTTGCGTCAAAACTGTACACGAGTTAATGTTATTAACAACACAACTCTCAATCCGTTAATTAATACTGCAATTCCTTTTGCTTATTATGAAAGAGGCATAAGAAAAGGTGCACAACCTTTCTTCTATGACCGAATAAGTGATGGCAGTGCATTTAAGTGGTTCAGTGAAAGAGATCAGCAAGGTAATGTTCAGCTAAAGGATGGAGGATTCTACAAGGAATGCTTTAAGGCCTTTGCGTATGAATTATTGTTCATTGTAAGGAGCCATTTGTTAAGTTGTGGCTATAATCTTGATGAATGTTCTTTGATTTGGTCATACCCATTATCATTTGATGATTTCTTAGTAGGAGAATATCGCCAGATATGGGCTGATGCATATAAGATGTTTATTTATAATTATGGCACAAATGATCCATATCAGTTTGATGCTATATTTGATGGGTATCGTATAGCGTACACAAACGAATCACGTTCTCCAATCTTTGATTGTATGACAAACGTTTCGACCGCTCACAAATTAACCCTCCTAATGGATATTGGTGGTGGTTCAACCGATGTTATCGGCTATCAAGCAGATTCTCATGGAGTTGTTAAACCTAGATTCATAACATCGTTCGGTTTTGCAGGAAATGCTCTGTATCTTGGAAGTTCGATGAACCAAATTGACACGAACAACATGCAAAACACTCTGTTCGCAAGAAAAATGCAGAACCAACGCATATTTAAAGAGGGAACCCAACAGACAGCTGGAGAATATGGAGTGTACAGAATAGGTTTTGATAGCTCTATTAGTGAGTTGATGAACTATGGATTTGCCAAGGATCCAATTAGTTTTCAGAATATATTCCGTGACAATGACGCTAACTTCGTATTAAAGTTACATAATTCTGCCATTATCTATCATGTGGCTCAGTTATGTTGTATTTACTCTCCTCATGAGTTGCCTGTGCAAATATTTCTAACAGGTAACGGTTCAAAGTTGTTCTCTCTTAATCCTGATAGAGACCAAACTATCCGACAAATATTCAAATTTGTTTATGAAAAGTTTGGAGGAGAAGAAGGAAAGGCTGCAATAAGCGGAATTGGCAATATGCATATCACCAACCCTGCATCTCCTAAAACAACAACAGTAAATGGTGCTCTTAAGGGACTTACTAAGGGAATTGAACTTAATGATGCGTCTAAAATTGGGCGCATAGTGATGTCTGGTGATTCATCTACAGCTTTGGATGTTTTACCTGCTGATGGTGGGGCTGATGTTGGAGCGGATTATAATGTCAATGAAAAGGTTCTTCCAAATGTAAAGGAATTCATTGAGATGTTCTATTCGTGTGTATATACAACCAAAAACCCTCAAATAACAAAAGCCCAAATGTTCGACTATTTGGAACTTATAAAGGGTAACTATGCACTCAATGTACCACAATCAGGATTAATATCTGACTCTTTGTTTTTCCAATACATTGCATTGTTAATGGAGCAGGTTTCTATATGAAAATTATGAGCAAGGAAAAAATTGAATGTATTCGTCAAATTGCTGAGACTGCTGGTTTGCTTAGCCAGCAGCTTAGCAATTTTGCAAATCTGTTAGAGAATGAAATAACGCAATCTACAGAATCTTCTATTAAGACAAAATCAGTAGAAGAGGTTTCGCCAAAAAGTTCTGTCCCCACAAAAGATGATTGTACAAAATATGAAACAGCATATTATGGTGCGCCATCAGGGAGTGGTTTTGAAGAAAGTAGTCAACTTCAATCGACAAGTGTCAAATGTCTATATGTTATTCAGAAAACGTCAGAAACAACAGCATTATTTTATCCAATACCTGAAAAACTGTCTCGTTTCAAAATGAATCCAAACCCCTTGTTCCACATTGTATGTGATTCAGTTGGAGATATCTTAAATGCAAATTCTCTTGAATTTACGGAAGAGGATTATGGAACGCTTGAGTACGAGAATGGTTATTGGAAAGTAACGAAAAAATGCACAGTATTTTGCAATTAAATTTTGACTTTTATGAAATTAAACATTAAGACTGTTCTTGTATTTGCAGCGATTATAATTGTTATTGCAATAATTATTTGGCCTTCTGGTCATACAATTTCTAATGTTAAGGACGGTAACACCATTATTCTTGATAATGGAGTTGAGGTTCGCTTAATAGGTATTACAAGTACGGAAGAAGGAAAAAACCAGCTAAAAAAATTCATGGCTGAAGATGTTAAAGTAGATATAATTCCGGATTCAAAATCACTTTTTGAACCAAACAAGTTATCCGAAGGCGATGTCATTTACGCATATTTGGATAATAGTGAAGATGGATTATGTCTAAACGAAAAAATTTTAAGCTTAGGATTAGCAGGTCTGCAAGAGGATTCATATCTATTTGATCGACGTGAGAGGTTTAAAAAGATAGCAGGAAATCTTAGCCCTACGATACCGACACCGACGCCCACCACTCCAACTGTTATTAACTATAGTGGAGACGATATAAAACTCCCTGAATATCAAATGCCATCAGAACGAAAGCATAGTGCATGGTATGATAATGGTAATAAGAATTTGGATATGCTTGATGAGGCATGTGATTATGATCTCCCTTACACAAAGAGTTTTGCTAATCAATTAGCAGGAAGAAGTGAAGGAAGTTTTAACCCTGGACAAATCTGTGAGATATTTGACTATTGTTATAAAAAATGGCGATATGTCAACGACCCCAATGGACATGAATATGTGGCACGGGCATCAGAAACAATTGCAAGTTATTTGACAGGAGATTGTGATGATTTCGCCGTGTTATTGGCTTCTTGCCTTCTTGCTGTTGGTGCTGATGTTTGTGTAAATACTGGTCACAACCCAACTGGTGGACATGCTTTCACAGAAGTTGATATATCCCAATTTAGTTATGATGAGATACTAAAAATTATCAGTGATAGATTTGATAATTTTAATATAGGTCAATTACATACTCGTGATGCGAATGGTAAAAGATGGCTTAATCTTGATTGGCAAGCGTCATACCCTGGCGGTCCTTACTATGACTGTAGCACTAGTTGGGATTCATATACATGCATTGACGGAAAATGGAATTGGCAAAATATTAGATAATTTTGTTTTTTGATTTACACTTTTATTAGATATATGATGATTCATTCGCTAATTAGTACAGCCGTAAAGATTCTTATTGGCTGGATTCTCATCGACAAAGTGCCATCATGGCTTAACCTGCGTGGTATCATTGCGACAATCATTAAAGTGATTGGTGTTTTGATTATAATAAGTGCCCTATTAGATTGGGTCTAAAATATGCCAATGAAATATTGCAGTCATTGTGGCCATCCTAATCAGAATGGAGCTTTGTTTTGTGGAGCGTGCGGCAAACCGTTATCGGACAACACAGGAAGCGATGGTACTGGAAGCCAAAGTTACCATACCACTAATGCAAAGGCTGGAGGGTCATGGATTGACTCCCTCAATGAGTATGTGGGAAACGACAGGCCTGTAGATTTGAACTGGAAAGTTCTGTTCTCAGATGTTTTTAAATCACATACAACAGAGGAGGCAGAGGAAATTTTTATTTGTGGGACAAAGGCGACAACTCCTGATATGTGTTCCATATCTAAAGACTGGCCGCACCCTTGGCTATATAGCAGGGTACTGTTGATGTTTGTCATCACTTTCGCCTTGTTGTGGATATGTGTTAATACCTTTGGCAATCTTAACGCCTTCCCCGGTATGATTGTCATAGGCTCTTTTGCTGTACCTTTGTCTACGATGGTACTCTTTATGGAGGCCAATGTTTGGCAGAATGTCAGTATGTACACAGTGATTAAAACTTTCTTTGTGGGAGGTTGTGCGTCACTAGTAGCAACTCTTTTGTTGTTCTCCTTCTATTCCGTAAAGGAGATGGACTTTTTCGGAGCTTTTATGGTGGGACTGATTGAGGAGTTAGGTAAGGCTGTTATCGTACTTGCTGTTTTACGGAAGTTGGGGAAACTTTCAATACTGACAGGTATGCTGATAGGTGCCTGTGTCGGAGCTGGATTCGCAGCTTTTGAGTCGGCGGGATATGCGTTGCAACCTTTCATCCAATTTCTGCAGATAACAGGATATGCTGCGGCATACGGTCAGAATATTGACGGACAAAAGATGATGGATGCCATAAATAACACCATTTTCCTTCGCGCTGTGCTTGCGCCTGGTGGTCATGTGGCTTGGGCTGCAATATCTGGTGCTGCATTTGTTATATCCGCTAAGCTCAAAGGCATAATTGACACATCACTATTTATAACGTCAAGGTTTCTGAGGCTATTTGCCATTCCTGTTATCCTTCACTGCCTGTGGGATTCCCCGCTGTCAATGTGGATTAATGAGGTGTTCCCCTTTGCTGGATATATAGCTTTGATTGTCGTCGTATGGATTGTAGTGTTGATTCTCATTAATATGGGATTGGCTGAGGTTAGTCAGAGAAGATAAAATGATATAAAAATGAAGGAATGTCCAAAATGCCATACTCAGTATGATGACTCCATGAATTTCTGTACGAATGATGGATGTCAGCTTGTAGATGTTAGTGCTCCAAGCTCGAATAATCAAATTCGGCATACTCAAACGAAGAAGAAAGGTGGTTGTCTGAAAAAGATTATCGTAAGTACGGTTATCGTAGTGATTGCTATGATAGCGTTTTACAACTACGTTATGAACGCTGCTACCTATCTAAGAGCCGAGCCTAATCAAATTGGTTCTGTAAAAGCAGGTGGAGATTGTAAAGTGGAAATAGACTATGATGGATATGTATGGTTGATTAACCACAAACCAGAATGGGTGGATATTGATGAAAATGACAATGATTTCACCATCAGGGTCAACCCCAATCAAACAGGGCAAGCAAGAGAAGGGTCTATTACTATTCAAAGTGGTAAGCAACTGGCACAGGTAGTCATTAAGCAGATGGGATATGCCACCAGAATTAAAGCAAGTGAGAATTCTCTTAAATTCTCATCTTCAGGAGGAAAAGAGACTATTACAATAGCAACAGACGGATGCGGATGGAAAGCACAATTTCCAGAATGGATTTCTGTACGGGAGAATGAAGATGGCGTTGTAATTTCCTGCCAACGAAACTCTGAAGAATATAGAACAGGGAACGTGATATTCAAAGAAGACAATGTCTCAACTTCTGTGTACATCACACAGGGTGGTCTATGTAACAACTGCCATGGAAAGGGTGAAACTTCTTGCAGCAGTTGTTGGGGAATGGGCGGTTCCGGTTATGGTATGTTCTATACGCAATGTCTATGGTGTGGTGGTTCGGGAAAACTCAAATGCGGACTCTGTGGCGGTTCTGGCAAAAGAGAATGATACCATAATGAAACGCCATAACGCAAATATTACTACGATAAATGACCTGAGGCGGATGATTGTCGTCTCAGGTATTGTCGTTATTGGATTGGTTGGCTTTATGTTCTTCTCTCCCCTCTCTTCACAGTTCATAGAAGAAGGGGCAGTAAGAGGAGGATCGTGGGAAACGGAAATCTCGGAGTACATATCCACAAAGAATTATCCACAGGCTTTGCATGTGGTGGATTCCATTATAAAAAGCAAACAGGCAGGGTTGCCTATATTCACTTATTTTGACAGGTTTCTTGCAGAAGAAGAACGAGTGGATGTGGCAAATGCCCGTGCGGACATTTACGAATTGCAGTGGAAGCGAATAGGCATTTTGAAAGAGATGGGCAAACGTGCATCGCTTGTGGAGGCATTAAAAGATTATTGTACTGTCATTGGCTATAATCAAGAAAAAGCTAAGACGATGTTAGAGTCATTAGAGAGTGAATAGTATGAAGCGGATAAAGTTGGCTCTACATTACCAGATGGGGATAGCATTGGTTCTTGGTGCGATAGGTGGAATACTATTAGGAGATTCTTTTAACGTTTGGGGGAATTTCATCAATGGTATTGGCAACATCTTCCTTCATGCCATCAACATGATAGTCATTCCCTTAGTATTTCTTTCAACAGCATTAGGCATTTCCACCATGGGTGATTCAAAGTCGATGGGGCGTATAGCCGCCAAGACTTTCGGCTTCTTTATCCTTACTGCAATAGTGGCGGCATTCCTTGGAGTAGTAATCACAAGTGCATTACGCCCAGGCTATGGAACTCATGGATGTGCAATGGAGGTTGGCGAGATACTGAATGACGCTCGGCAATCGAGTCAGACGACACTGATGGACAGAATAGCCGACACAGTTCCTAATAATATATTTGAAGCGTTCAGTAACGGGGAAATCCTGCCGATTATTCTTTTCTCGATACTGCTTGGGTATTTTGTTATCCACATTAATGAAGAGCGACAAAGGACTGTGAATGCAACATTTGAGGCTTTTAATGATGCTATTATGAAGATGACAACAGCCATTATAAGACTTGCTCCTATTGGAATCTTTGCTATTGTAATGGTATTGGTCGGCAAGCAAGCCGGGAGTATGGCAGAAATGAAAAGCAATCTCCTAAGCCTTGCTTTCTTTGTCATCGTGGTGTGGATTGCACTTATAGTGATGGGAGGCATGGTATTGCCTCTTATGGTTGGGATGATGGCTCATGTGTCCCCGCTTCGCCATCTGAGGCAGATTTATTCTGCATTGATGGTGGCATTCTCAACCAGTTCTTCGTATAGCGCATTACCCTTGATTATCAGCGATGCCAGAGAGAAGTTTGGCGTATCAAACAATATAGCCTGTTTCACAGTGCCATTGGGAATCACTTTCAACAAGGTGGGAACGATTATTTATGAATGTGTAGCGGTCATTTTTGTTGCACAGGCTGTAGGGATGGAGTTGACCGCAGCCCAACAAATTTCTCTTATTGGAGCCTCCATTGTAACTGTTCTTGGTGCTCCAAGCGTACCTATGGCAGGTGTAGTGGTACTTGCCATCCTCCTGAATGCGATGGGACTTCCAACTGACTATATTGGAATGTTCATGGCCATTGACATCCTATGTGATATGCCCAAGACACTACTCAATGCGTATAGCGTGAGTTGCAGTGCTATTATTGTGGCTCATAGCGAAGGGGAGATACTACATGTATAAGTTTTGGGGGAATGAGGGGTTACTTTACAGGAGATTTACTCATAAAGGAACAAATATTAACATTAATACAGAATAAAGAATATGTCAGAGTATTATAATCCAGAAGTTCAACAGCTTTATCCAGACACCTGTGCTATTAAGTCTCAACAATTAATATTGGAAGATTTTGGCATAGACGTTTCTGAGACACAACTGGTGCAAACAGCAAATGCAAATGGTTGGTATAATGGAGGAGGAACCAATCCCCAAGATGTCGGCAATCTGCTTAATCTCGCAGGTATTCCTGTTACAAAACAGGATGGAAGTGTATTCACATTGGTCAACGAATTAGCCCAAGGACACAAGGTGATTGTTGGTGTTGATGCCGATGAGTTGTGGCATAACAACACCAATGATGAGAAGTGGATGAATTGGGTGAATGATTTCTTTGGACCACAAGGCGGAAACCATGCATTGATTGTGGCAGGCATAGATACAAGCGACCCCAATAATATTCAAGTAATTGTTAAGGATCCTGGAAGTGGTGACGATGGCAAGCCTTATCCACTGGATCAGTTTATGGATGCATGGTCTGATACACATTGTTATATGGTATCAACGAATCTGTCTGCCCCTGAATTTGCAGATGGAATGAAAAACTTTGATTATGAGTTAGGTCATCTTCATGATGTGGCAGGTGTTAGTTATCCTGATTTCCAAATATTCAATGATATTAGCATGGGATTACCATACCAAGTTCCAGGTGTTGATGGAAATATGCTCTCTCCTATTCCTTCGCTTACCGATGCTTTCTTTGACTATTCTGACAACAATATTGATTTCAGTCAGATATTTACTAATGAATATCTTTTCAATGACTATTTGGATTGTGATATCATAAATAGCTCTATGAGAAATACTTGTTTTAATGGATTGGACAATATAGACTGGAATAGTATTCAACCAATGGACATTTCAATGGACAATGGTTTTGATCGGTTGGCCTTTGCTCAAACGGGACTTGATTACAATGCATTCTTTAATGATTGTATCAGTCAGTTCTCTGCTATTGGGGATATTAATTCAATGGAATTGTGCCAACAGCAATTAAACATTATGGATTACTGTGAATGCAATGATATAGACTACTCAACAAGTTTCTTAACATATTAAGAGTCATGACAAGTGATAGCAAAAAAATACGTAGCTTCATAAAGCAGCTTTCCCCTATAATTCAAGAATATGGAAAACATGCTGTAGTTAACGAAGTAAGCAAATCTATTGATAGAATAGATAATGCAACATCCATATTGTTTTGTGGAGAATTCAAACGTGGCAAATCATCCTTGATTAATGCAATTATTGGAGAGAACATCTGTCCAACAGACATTGGTATAGCGACAGCCGTTGTTACAAGGATAATGTACGGTTCTACTAAAAAAGCTATCCGATACTATGGAGACCTACTTGAAGGAGAAAAGGCATTAAACAAAGAAGAAATCGCATGGGATGATATTCAGAACTACACTGTGGGTGATGTTATTTCGATTGGCAGTACCGTACAGATGGATTTATACTATCCGTCTGACTTCTTAAAGGATGGTATTGTCATTATTGATACTCCAGGTATTGGCGGATTGGATCCTCGTCATGCTAACCTCACAGCCATGGCTCTGCCATATGCAGATGTAGCAGTATTTATCACTGATGCCAGCGAGCCGATGACAGAGTCGGAACTTAAATTCTTTGAAAAAAAAGTCTCATCTCGTGTAGAAAACACCATTGTACTTGTCAACAAGTCAGACATTCTATCACAAGATGTGTTACAAACACATATTGAAACCACAAGAAACACCTTGCTTTCGGCAGGGAATCCTCCCATTGTGGCAGTTTCGGCTATGAATTGGCTTCTGTTCAACCAGTTGGAAGATGACGAACTAAAGGTAACCTCGAATAGAGATGCAGTTTTGGCTGCAATCAATTCGCAGGTCAAAATGTTTCGTAGAGCGCGATTCTCTCAATTTCGTGATATGCTGTTGTCAGAGGTGAAAGAGATACAGGTAGCAGTTTCGACAGAAAAGGAACAGTTGTCATTAGACAATGTCGCCCAGAATAATGCCATCCAAAACTATAAAGAGCAACAACAGAAATTATCGCAATTTAGAAATGAGATCGCTAATCCCACGTCTTCCATACGTTTACAAGTGAACTCCCTATTTGAAAACGCAAGAAATGAAGTTAATAACTTAATATCCCATGAAGGCACATTGTTGACAACAACCACGTTTGACAATCTTATAGACAGCGAGAACGGATTAAACAATGACGGGAAATGGCTTGTTGCGCAAATTAATGATGAGTTTCAGGAGTTGTCATACAATGTGAATCAAACCACAAAAAAAGCAATTGACGAGATTTCAAAGACGCTTGAGAAAAAGATTTCGGGCGTTCTTGCTGACGGTGGTATCAATATTTCTGATGAGCTGCGTACCCACAGCGCATTCAACACTCAGTTGGCGTTCAATTTGGCTGGAAAATTTGCCCAAGGGGGTATTATAGCAGGAGCCTTGGCAATAGGAGCAGATTTCCTAATTCCCGGTATTGGATGGGCAGTTGGCATTATGAGTGCTGCCGCTTTAATATGGAAAAGATTGAAGCAAGAAAGTCAGCAGCAGAAGAAATTGATGATTCGTCAACAAGTCTTGCCTAAGATAAATCTGGCAATAACAGACTTGCGCAATCAAGCCAACACCCAGTTTACAAAATACCATCAGAACCTGTTGCAGACAATTCAAATTATGTTGTCTGAGACAGAAGAAAAAATGAAGGCTATCCAACAGTCAATCCTTGAAAGTCGAGCAAATGAAAAGGTCTTCAAGGAGAAAATGGCAGCTCTTGAACAACGTGAGAAATTCCTTAATACGCTTTCCTCTCAGATGAAGTTACTCTACAGCAATCCATTTGACAATGCAGAATAACGATTTTATATACAACAAAATAGAAGAATGCTTGTTGGCATGTACACTGTTGTCAGACAAACATCCTCAACTGACTCATATCCATGCAGCCATTGAGAATGTGAGGAAACGCATGACAGAACCTATGCAGTTGGCGATTGTCGGTCGAATAAGTAGTTCAAAGTCAACTCTTGTCAATGCAATTCTCGGAAAGCCGGAGGTTGTTCGTACTGGCCATGAAGCAGAAACGTTCAATGTCAGTTGGTTAAAATATGGAGATGACAAATCTCCGATTACTGTCCATTTCAAGGATGGGAATAAAGTAAACGTATCTCGTGAGCAATGGGCGCAGTGGGCTTCTCATGCTGGCGAGGAGTCTCTGAAAACCAAAGTGGCATATATTGAAGTGGCAACATCTGACGAGATGCTAAAGCACATCAACATTATCGATACTCCTGGACTTGATGCTACAAGCAAGATTGATTCTGAAAACACCAAACAGTTCCTTAAACAAGTTAATCCTGATGCTGTGGTGTTTCTGTTCACGAAAAGCCTGACTGAGGATAGTCTAAAATTGATTAATGAGTTTCAAATGTCAGACGTGAGCAACTCTTACAGCATTACTCCGCTCAATTCTCTTGGTGTATTGTCGAAACCAGACTTGAATTGGTCGGTTATAAATAGAGTAGATGTTGTAGAAGTGTCCTCAACATCTATATCGAGAACATTAACATCCAGAGATGATGTCAGGAGGGCTCTTTTTCGTATTCTTCCTGTTTCCGCTTTAATGGGGTTGGCTTCTGCAAACATTTCCGAAGATGACATCAATACATTCAGATCCTTGTGCGAACTTTTGGATGACAAAAACATGTTGCGTTTATTTGTAAATGCTGATGCTTTTATACGTGACACTAAAGAAATAACGGTACCACCATTGCAGCGAAAGAGGTTGTTAGAAAAATACGGTCTTTATGGCTCGTATGTCTGTATGGAGGCTTTACGCTCTAATCCTGAAACGAGCAACGAACAACTCACTACAATATTGGGAGCAAAAAGCGGATTTACGACATTCATGACTTTACTCAGGTCACACTTTGGAGACCGTTCTTCGATACTTAAAGCGCAACGTGGCGTATTGAGTATGTTGGAGGCCTGTAACCAAGACAGACAGAGGACATGTGACTCACTTCTCATAGATATCATAGACAAGATTAAAAGCAATGTACTAAGCGTGATGGATGAAATGCATGATATAAAGGAAATGTCATTGCTGATGTCCATCTACGAGGGAAGAGTAAAAGTTGATGATGAATTCACAGAAGAGCTCGAAAGAGTATGTGGTGAGTATGGTTATGGTATTGTCGATCGGCTGAATGCATCTTCAGAAACAACTATTTCTGATTTGGTGTCTATAGCACAAAAGAAGCAGACATACTGGTTAAAAAAGTACAATGCGATGAGGTATATATCAGAGCCTAAAGCGGCTCCCTATGATACTATTGCAAAGTCTTATAAACTTATAGTGGAAAGAATTGTTTCACAACAGAGAGATTATGAGCAAGCTCAAAAAACAATTGCAATTTATAAAAGATACATTTACGGAAAGGACAAAATATGAAATGGACTGCGATAGATTTAGGACAGGCAGAGATAAAAGCTGCGGTCTGCAATACATCATCCAATAAGCCTGAGAGATTGGTCTATAATGAAGGCTTATCATACTCCTATATGCCACATGGAGTTGTCGTGTCCAATGATGAAGTTTACATAGGACACCAAGTTCTTTTACTTGCGGCAATGGGGGTTGACGGTGTTGTCTCTAAGATAAATGAGAGTCCTTTTAAAGAAAAAATCATAAAAAAGATCTTTTCAACGATAAGGAATGCTTCTGAGGAACATTATGCGGAAAGTATGGTTGGCGCAGTTCTGCTGTTTGATGATGCAACATCAAGAAATAACATTGAGAAAGCTATATACGAGTACAAAGATAAAAGAAAAGTTATAGACTCTGTTATTGCAAGATTAGCGTTGGACACCTTTTCTGAGGTTACTTGTGTATGTTCTTCTGAGGCAATATCCTCAATGTATGTGCCAAATCAAACTCCTTCATTGATTGTTGATCTTGGACATACCGCCCTTAAGATTTCAATAGTGGCTAATGGAAAACAAGTCTCATTCCATATAAATGAGAAATTAGGGTTTAAGGAGATTGACTTATCTGATATTGTTGGGTATGACTTTACCTTGGATGTTTCAGATACCGAAAGAATTTTATTTGGTAAATATTTGAGTGATGTAGTAAAGCTGAATTTGATTCACAACCATAGCAACTATTACCCCTTACCAATATTCAAAGATATGACTAAAGGTAAAACTAACATTCAGAACAGATTCGATGCAGAAATGGCGCGTTATCTATATAAATGTTTAGATTATTGCAACTGTTTAGTACAGAAGACAGAATGGCGCTGGAATAATATTGGAAGCATTATCTTTTGCGGAGGTGCAGCAAACTATCATCTGCTATCTCATACATTTGAGAATTATCGAAAGGATTATGGCATTGCAAATGCAATTTCTGTCAAAACCTTTTGTAAGGATGCGGAATGGATTAGTGCTTTTTCTGCTATACAGTTGCCTCTTGACCGGAACTCTTCATCAGTTATTGTAGAATATTAAATATCAAAAGAATAATGAATATCTGTCTTTTAGGACTTAGTGGGTCTGGAAAAACCTGCTATTTATATACAATGAGCCATTTGTTGGCAAAAGGAATATCTATAAACGGGCATACTATATCTGCAACAAGTATGCATAGACAGCAACAACTTAGGCTTAATCGCGGTATTGAGCAGATGGCGAGTGGTAAATGGCCAGATGGTAGTACTGATACCATCACCTATCCGTTTGAATTGAAAATTGATGGTAGTTCCAAAGGGAACTTTACCATTTATGATTACCGTGGAGGTGCTTTAGATGGAATGTCGGACAATGATATAGATGACTCAGAAGAGTTGTTTGATACGTTTAAAGACTCCAGTTGTATCATTTTTCTTATCGATGGTGACACACTGCTGTCAGCTTTGGATCCGCAACAGTTAGAAATAGAACATAGAGGAAATGTTTCATTTCAGTCGCAGCTTAAAGCACGAAATAAAATCAATTATATAGAATCGTTAATAAAGGAGTGTTCACAAAGACTAAATAGGAATGTTCCGATTCTTCTATCCATTACAAAAAAAGACATATTCGGTGACAGAGAATTGGAAGCAGGACAAGAATTATTAAAGATTCTTCTGCCTACAGTATTTTCCCTTCACAACGATATGATTGTAGGCGTCACATCGGTTACATTAGGGAAAAATCTGCGCAATGATCACGGAAATTTAACAGGAACATTATGCCTTAATACGGGAGGGAACGTACATCTTCCTATCCTATTCGCATTGCTTCAGGATATAGACGATTTATCTAGTGGAGCTGAGGAGGCAGAACAGTTTAAATCATTAACATACAGGCTATTTACACCAGATAGAATTTCTTTTTATCGAGGCGGTAAGATTGCTGTTTTATTATAAGTATATGAAAATAGGAAGTTATTGTTATACACGTGGTGAGCAGCCTGATTATAGGGATTTTTGCATTCCAAGTAATGTGGGTAAGAATATTGTTTCTATCCTACGCAATATGGTTGCTCCAATTTTAGAGAGTAGATTAGATACTCCAAGATGGGTGTTGTATAAATGCCATGATGTCGTTGCTTGGGGAATATGTTGCAAAAATGAATTGTTGTGCAGTTCCTTCAATACTGATATCAAAGGGCGTTCGGTAAAAGGCTTTTTCTCTATTATCTACTCGGATGTTGATGATAGAAATTTTAGCATACCTTCATTTGATATAAGTTTTTTCCGAGAACTGTATAAAAAAGAGGTTGCAACATATTGGTATTGTCAAGAAGGCGATTCTCATTTTAGCAAGACACATTCAATTAACAATGATGTTACCAGTTATATTTATGCAGAACAAAATGAGTATTCCACCATGCTGAATACCGATGTTTTCCAATGTTTATCATTGGGGGATGGAGACAGGGAAAAGGCTGTTGCCGCAGCGTTGTCATTTACAGAAATGTCATTGTTGATTGATAATGAAGAAATGTCAGAAGCAACAAGTAGGAAATCACCTTTTATGAATTGTCTGTCATCACACGTTGCTAATAAGACTGCAAAAGTACAACGCATCTGTCCACAATGCCACAAATATGTAAATGCTTTTACAGAAAATGGAATATGCATTGACTGCGAAACAGAGAATAGCAGAGTAAATATGTATAATGATGAAAATCATAGTGATATGGAAGGTCAAGAACTACAAAAGTTAAGAAATAGATTGCATTATTGTGATCTTCATATAGAAGAGATAGAAAAGGCTCTGTCAAAGGAAAGAAGAACGAATAAAATTCTTATGATTGTATGTGGTATCTTTTTGTTGATGATAGCATATCTGTGGCACAATTCTAAGAGTGGAGTTTCTTTATTCGGGAATCATGAAGGTATCTTATGCGACACTATTGTAAAGACGATAGAAAAACCTTATCAGTTTAATGTAATGACAAATACTTTTGAAGTGCCAGCAAAAGGAAAAGATTCTGTAGTTATTGTATGGAAGAGCGATATACCTCGGGTTAGAACAAATATTGATAATTACGAATGGATAAAAGGAATTTCGGAAGATGCTACTTCAATCACACTTCGTTGCGAAAAGAATGATGTAAATACAGAAAGAATTGCGACTATAGAACTCATTCTTGGAGAAAAGAAAGATTCAGTGACTATCAAACAAGCAGCCAAATAAAAATGAATCCGTTCAAGATAAAAACTTTGGATGATTTCACTATCGCTGACTGTGAGGCGTACTTAAATCGCTATCCTTATGGGGAACATAGCATCGAAGTAAAGAATCGGATGAAAGGGCTAGCAAAAGGTGTAATAAAGGTTGATAAAAACGAATCGAAAAGCAATAAACCTGTTAAAGAAGCTCTTGCTGATAATGTTCCAACAGATAAGGTGAAGACTTCTCCTAAAAAGAAGAATAATCATCGAAAAGTAAATGTTTCTCATAATAGTGAGCGCACCGACAAGATTTCCTATCATTCTTCTCAAAAATCAACATGTAAAGAGAAGAAAAGTATAGTAGATACAATTCTTTGGTGGGTCGGTGCCTTAGTCATTGTTCTGCTTGTTGGGACAGTCGTTATTTATATAATTGATGCAATAGTACCAGAGGATATAGCAAAATTCATTCAAAAATACAAATATGGGATTTATGCCTTGTGCTTGGCGATAAGTAAATGGTTCGATAAAAATTAGTTTTTAAATGCGTCATATATGAACATCAAAAATATCGAGAGCCTAACATTAGAGGAATGTAAGAAAATACTATCCGCAAACCCTAATGACAAGCAACTCCAAGACAGGTATCATGCTCTTTTAGAGGAAATAAGGGAACGTGAAAGTAAAGAGTTTGACTCATGCACTACCATTCCCGATTACATGGAGTTCGTTAAAAAATATTCGGGAATAAAGGACTATAAAAGTAAAAATCTTGATGTTGCTCGTAAACTTGTCAATAAGCAAGAAGAGATAAATCGAATAGAATGGAAAAACCGTTCTTTGCAAACTCAACGAGAAGACTTAGAAAGCCGATTAAAAATAACCAACGTATTTAAGTATGTGCTACTAATAATTGTAGGATTACTATTAGGAGTGGTTGCCTTTCTGGGAATAAAATACAAAAACCGCTCTGAAATTGGCATAAGTTTTCTTCATAATTCGAATTCGGCGGATAGTATCTCTAAAGAATATTACGATTACAAAAATGCTGTGCTTAAATCCCCTATTATTGTAAGAGATATTAAAGTTGGGAATGTATATAAAGATTCTAAAATAGAAACGGAATATGGTGAAACTATCTTTGATGCTAATACAATGTATCTGGAACCCCAAATTGTATATGTCGGTGCAAAAGACGATCATGTGACATTGTATTTTAAGATTGAAACGGAAGGATATTCCACTGTTTCAAGTGGTGACAGTTATAAAATTACAGCGGGGGAAAATACTTTGACCTTAAGCGGTTGGGGTAATGAGAAACCAGGGCATTGGAAGGCTGGTAATTATACAATATCAATATGGTATTGTGATAAAAAGATAGCTGAAGACACATTTATTATTCACAAGTCAGAAACCTCAGAAATAAAATAATATTATGCAAATTAAGAACGTAGATAATTTCAATCTTCAAGACTGTGAAAGATTCCTGAATGAGAATCCAAACAGTGATTTGGCAGATACAGTAAGAGTGCGCCAAAGGCAATTAATGGACGAGATATTTCGCGCCAATAAGAGAGATGAAGAAGCAAGAAAAGCACAGATTAGTTCCTGTAGAAAGAAAATGTCATGGATAGATATGGCTCTATTTAATGAAAAAAAGAAGTATAAAACCCATTCAACTCTTCGATGCTTTCTCTTTGGGATTCTTTTTATTTGTCTATTTACTATTGGATCGGTAATTTATTATTGTAATACCGAACACTACATATATGAGCAATATTCCGATAGTCAGGCAATTCATGTAACAGGAATTGAACACATCTTATTAAAAATAGACATGATAGAGCCGCATAGTTTTTTTGATGATGATTTTTCTCCGCATTGGGGTTCCTATATAGATACGGGGTTTGTAGGTGTTCCCATAATTGTTTGTTTAGCATCAATTTTGTTTCTTTTGCTTTCTAGTCTATTTCATTCTCCACTAATAAAGAAAATCTATAATATACAAGACGGAGACAAATCCCAAAAGTATAGAGCGATTCAGAACAAGCAAGGCAAAATGGGATTATGTAAAGTTGGACGGTTTAAAATCAAGAAAGTTTTGCCCTTTGATTATAATGATATAATTATGATATGTGGCAATAGTTATATATGCAAGAAAGACGGAAAATATGGAATCTACAATACGGAGACAAACAAAATGTTAGTTCCCATTCAGTATGATGACATATATGCAATTACGGATGATTCGATAGAATTGGTTATGAATAGCCAAGTTCATCGTTTTACACATAAAGGATACCGAATTGTTAATTAATAAAAGCTTATGGAATTTAAAAGTATAGATCAACTGACAATAAATGACTGCTGTAACCACCTGTCTATTTCAAGAGATATACTTAAACAAGCGGTTGGGGCTACAAAAGGTAATTCCTCTTTATTATATGAGAGAGTCTTTGACGGCCAGCCATTGACTGGAGTAAAAGAAGAAATAGCAAAAAAACTCATATCTCTTCTGATAGAGGATAGACGAATCTTTTTGTCATGTCAAACGGGTGCAATTACGTATGAACAGTACCTTTCTATTAGCAGTGATGGTTTATGGCGTAGCGAAGCCGAGAAAAGAATAAAAGAAATCAAAGATCAACAAGAAGAAAGGGAGTATTATAGAAGAAACCAACATACCATAGAGGGATTAGAAAGGTATCTTTATAAATATCCGCAAGGCATCTTCTCACAGACAGTACGAAAGTCATTGAATGATAAAAAAAGAAATAGAGTTGTTAAGCTTATTACAATATGTACAGTAGTATTCATTGCAATTTTTGTACTTTGCTATATAAATTATCATTCCTCATCCTATATATCCTCTGATAGCGATGTTGCTTTTGGGAAAAAAGGCGGTACCGCCACATGTGACATATCAACCGATGCAATTAGTGAAAATGTTCAAGCTTATGTAGCAGAAGATTGGATTAAGGCAACTATTGGAAACGGTTCTCTCGTTATAAAAACCTCACCAAATCACGGAGATTCTCGGAATGCCACCGTTCATTTGTACGCATACACTACGTTGTTTGGAATAAACTTATGTAAAAAGGAGTTCAATGTTTCCGTAAAAGAAGAGTCTGGTTTATCTACTTTCTTGACAGTAAGTAATTCTTCTTATTCTTTTGACAAATACGGTACAGGAGAATTTGGATGTTCTGTTGAAACGGACGGTATGAATCTAAACATATCTTCAGATGCTGATTGGATTGTGCTTAAAAAGAATGTGGCAGAAAAGGGAAACAACTTTAAGGCGAAATTAACTATTACAGCAAAAACCAATGAGAGCGGTGAAAGAACAGGTGTGATATTAGTAAAAAGTGACAAATTTGAAAAACGCATATCTGTTAAACAAAATTCCGGATTAGCATCCTACTTCACAGTTTCGCCTAATAGCATAGTGATGGCCGAAGAAGGGACAGAGGAGGGCTATTGCTATTCTGTTGATGTTAATACTGATGGTACTACATGGTCTGTTTCCGATGCACCTGATTGGTTAACAGCAGAAGCGAAAATTCAAAATGGAAAACTCCATATCACATTGCCTGAGAATAATGGAAAAATTAGAACAGGAACAATTACTGTTATTTCAAACAATGGGGATTCACGAGAAATATCTGTGAAGCAATGGGGAGATCCTACGGACTTTAGTGCATCAAATAGTACAGTAAGATTTGGAACTTCAAGCGATTATGAATATATTGGCATATCAAATAATAGTAGAAAGAACCTATCTGTGAGTGATGATGAAAATTGGCTTAGTGCGACCGTTATAAATAGTTCAAGAATAAAGGTTTCGTGTTCTCAAAACAACAGTTCTCCCAGAAGTGGAACTGTAACCGTTACTTGTGGTAATGAAGAGGTTTCTATTACTATCAAGCAAGACGGTTGGGCAGAGTGTTCAAGTTGTGATGGGAATGGTCAAGTTGGATGTAACAATTATCAAGCCTCATGGAGATATTATCCATTTTATAATGCAAACTATCACCAAGTATACCAAGTTACAGGCCAGTATTATAGCTATGGTGCCTGGTTCCCACAATATGGTTGGGTAAATTGTCCGACATGTGGAGGTGATGGGAAAATCAAATGTACACGATGCGATGGTCGTGGAAAAATTCGGAAATCATACTAGATTTTGATTGTTGTTTCGATAGCCGTCACCCCAATCATCGGTGACGCACTGTATGTATAGCATTTATTAGGGAGAGCAAGGTTACTTGGAAGTCTCGATAATCATAAAAACAAAACACATAGAAGTTGCGCCCGGCACAAATAAGGGTAATAGCATATGAAGTACCTCAGAATTCTATTTATTGGCATCATCTGCTGCTTGTCATTTCAAGCCATGGCGCAAAACAATGGTGAAAGGACTACGTCTGAAATCGAATACGCAGTAAAACAGATTAGCAGAATCTGCCCTACTTATATGTGGGATAGTTGGAGATTCCGAGACATTATGTATGAGAAGGACTCGAATACAGTCTATTTCGTTATTCAACTGAAAAAATGGAAAAACGTCAATGAAAGCATCACCCCTGAAAAAATGAAAGAACAGACGTATTGGATAGTTGAGAATTTTAAGGAAGCCTATGAATCTCTTATATCCGATAAAAGTATTTATTGCGATGGGGATTTCATGCTTTACCTATCCGTTGGGACTTTGTTGCATAAGTTGGCAATGACAGATGCCAATTTGCAGATTATTCTTTTAAAGCCAGACCAAGAATGTATCATTCAGAAGGATATACCAATGGTAGTGGACGGAAAGGATATTAACAGGATATTCAACAAGGAGTAAATTGATGATAAAGAACATTGGGCATTACATAACTATAGTATATATTATGCTCACCGTGTCAGTAGCAGTTTCTGCTCAGACACGGCGAGCTATTGTCATTGGCATCGGTCAACAGGAAGATAAGGCATGGGGGAAGATTAATGGTGACAAGGATGTGCCTTTTGTAGAGGAGATGCTTAAAAACGCAAAGTTTAAGACTGGTAATGTCAAGAAGCTTGTGAATCAGCAGGCGACGAAGGCGGCTATTGTGAATGCCTTCAAGTCATTGGCATCGCAATCCGGGCGTGGGGATATGGTGTATGTACATTTCTCCGGGCATGGCCAACAGATGAAAGATGTGCATAATGATGAGAAGGACGGGCTGGACGAGTGCTGGATTCCATACGATGCCTATAGAAAGCCATGTGAGAAGGACAAAGGTGAGAAACATCTCACGGATGACGAGGTAAATTACTATCTGAATGCTATTCGTGATAGGATTGGGGATACAGGCAAGATGTTAGTAGTAATAGACGCTTGTCATAGCGGTGATGCAACACGTGGTGATGAGGATGAAGTGGTGCGTGGCGTGGAAGATATTTTCGAAGCCATCAAATCCTTTATCTGGGGGTCTTCTATAGATAAGGGTAAGACGTATGTAAATCCAAATGCCCAGGTGAATAAGGAAAGGTGGATTACCATCAGTGCTTGCAAAAGCGACCAGGTGAACATTGAAATGAAGAGCCCGGCTGTAGGTAAACTTACCTACGCTATATATAATAAGGTAAAGGAAAGCGCGGGAAATGACAACGATGATTTCTTTCGAAAAATAAGAATGTTTGTCAATTCCAATACGGGCAGCAGACCTCAATATCCGGTAATGACTGGCGAGACCGATAGATATAGAATAACAGACATCATACAGTAATGGCAAAAACAATACAATTCAGAGCACCCATACAAGAGAACGAAGCACGACTTGTAGCGGGTATGGCGGACAAAAGGCGACGCACTCAGTACGAGCTGTATGCATACTGCTCCGATTACTTTTGGGACAACTATAGAGGTGTGTTCTTCGCTGAAGAAAATGCAGCGGCAGAGATACTACAGAACACATTCATTGCGTTCTGGGAGAACATCGAAAGAAGAAAAATTTACGTGGAGGATGGAATCGTGATGGGGAAAGACCAAAAGCCCCTGAACGGCAGTATCCTCACTTACTTTATGAGCATAGCCCGAAACAAATATCTGGAATATGGACGCGAGCATCCTGTATATGCTGACCCCGAAACAGAATTAGGACGGTTGCTAAGGGCTGAAGGGTTCGACCCCAACGATTATATAGATATGCTCTATGATTCGGGCGAGAACTTGATGCTTGACATTATAGCGGATGTCATATCACACATGTCACCAAGGTGCAGCCAGATACTCACTAAATTCTATTACGAAGAGAAGAAACTGGAGACTATCCTGAAGGAAATGCCGACAATAGAGTCATACGATGCCTTAAAGACGAAGAAGAATAAGTGTATGAACTCTTTGCGCAAATCAGCGAGAGAAATCTACAAGAGAAAGTTGAACTCATAAAAGGACTACAGATATGGACGAAAAGTTTCAAGACAGAATAGACAACTACCTGCTTAACCGCATGGATGATGCCGAAAAGACGGAGTTCTTGCGTGAGGTGGAACAAGATGAAGAGAAGAAGGAACAACTGGAGTTTACACAGGACGTGAAGGACTCTATCCGTAGCCGTGAGGAGAAACTACAGGCTATAAAACAGTTCCAACGACAGTACGAACAAGAACGAAAAACTGCTGCTTATCGTGCTACAGGTACTAAACAAGCAGCATGTTATTGTCCTGCTCCAGAGGTTGCAGCAACAGAGCCAGTGCGGTCAAAGAAGATATGGCTGTGGATTTCTGGTGTGGCAGCTGTGCTTGTTGTAGGTTTCTTTGCCATCAAGCCAATGTTTGATTATGAGTCATCTCCTAACTATAACGGGGCACCTATGGAGCAGATGCGTGGAGGGGATGAAGTGTTCAGCCCTGCCCCAGCAGACAGTACGGACAACGATACCATAAAGTATAATATTGAGAAGAAAGTAAATGCAGATGAATAGAATCATAGTATTCGCATTGATGTTTTTCTGCATGACAATGCAGATAGAAGCCCAAACCCTGTCAGAGGAAGAAGTGACTGCAAAAATGTATCAGGCATTTGAACTGAACAAAGCCGGCAAGAAGGCAGAAGCACTTGAGTTGTTTCTTATTGTTGGAGAGAATACCAAGCAGCAACGCAACGAAGGCGAGCGGCAAGTGTACGTTTGCAGTCAGACAATGGCATGTCAGTGTTATGAATTGCTTGGCAGGTATAAAGAAGGGTATCTCTTGGGAAAGAGTTTGCTTCAAGGTAAGTTGAATGATACAGAAAGAAAAGACGTCGGCCATCTCTATGCTATGAATGGCTATATGTATGCTTGCGAATTTATCCAGCGCGATGAACAAGGACGTGCCGATTATAAGCGTGGAAGGGAACTCATATCAGAAATACTTCCCTATTCTGACGGTCAGGTAAAAGAATACGCAGAGACAAAGATTCCTCTCTCATGGTATTTTGAGGGAGCGCAATATGCGATGACACAGAGTTATGACGAGGCGCTTTCTTCGTATGAAAAAGCCTTGAATGGGTTCAGGGATTTGGGTAGGGTGTCTGAAGAAGTAGATGTACTCTCCGGCATAGCATCGGTAAAAGCACACCTTTGCAAGTTTGACGAAGCAAAGCGAGTTTACTATCAGGCATTTGTCTTGGCAAATCAAAATGGCAAGGTGAACAAGCAGATGGATGTGTTGAAGGAGTTGTGGTCTCTGGGTAACACCACGGGTGACATGAAACTGATACGCTCCACTTCGGCTTCCATGGACTCGTTAGTGGAAAAGGCAGGAGATGTGAAAATGAAATTTGCATACTACCTTCAAAAAGGTGACGAGGCGAAATCCAAAGGTCAGTATAAATTAGCCGAGAAGTGGTATATAAAGGGAAAGGAACTGGCTGAAGGGGACAACAAAGACACATTTGCGGCAAGTAAACATCTGGCATATAACAAGCTGAGAAATCTATACATTGCCATGGGGCAATATGACGATGCCATCGCATACGGTCGCAAAGTGTTGGAAGAATACCAGAAGCAGATGAACCCAGAGGAAGATGCGTATTATCTTCCATATAGTATGATGGCAGACATCTATAGACTGAAAGGAGACAAGGAGAATTGCTTTGCATGTATAGACTCCCTCTTTAAGAGTGAAAGCAGGATGAAAGAGCCTAGGGAATTGTGCCAGATGTATTTGGTTCGGGCACGCTGCCATAATGGCTTCAAAGAATACTCCGCAGCTCTCGCAGACTATAAAAAAGCAGATGAAATACTTGCATCGAAATATCCCCAAACGGAAGAGAACAGGATAATGCTCCTTGCATCCATGGGAGGAACGGAACATCGCCTTGACATGTATGATGAGTCTGAAAAGCATTATAAGCTCTATGCGGATTACACAAAGCTACTTTATGGAGAAAAGAGCATGGAGTATATCAATGCGCTAATGATGCTCGCCAATGCAGAGGGATTCTCCAAACATCTTGATGCTGGTTGCACACACTATACGGATGCCGCTTTCAGGTTGAAAGCGTTAATGAAGGAGCGTATTCCGATGATGAGTGTCGAGGAACGTGAGAACTTGTGGTCGCCAGTGTCTTCACTGTTCACGATGATGACACCATACGCCATTGAAGCCAACAGATACCAGGACGAGTTTACCGCAAGCTGCTACGATGCGCTTGTCATGTCGAAGTCTTTTCTGCTGGAGTCTGAACGCTCGTTGTTTGACGTGGTAAAGAAAGAAGGTACTGATGATGACATGAAAGACTATATGCTGCTTACCTTGATGAAGAAACAAATCAAGGAGTGGGAAAAGGACTATGCGCATCATGCCGACAGCATATTAAGTATGTCCCAACGGGCTGAACGATTGGCGGTTCGCTTAGCTGAACGATGCCGAAGCTTCGGCAATATCACACGTTTCATGGATATAGACTATGCGACAGTTAAGAGTGCTTTGAAGTTCAATGAAGTGCTCCTGGACTTTACGGATTATGTATCAGAAACTGTAGGGCGAAAATATGCAGCCTATATCATCAACAAGGAGGATAAATATCCATTGGTGAAATACCTTTTTGCTGAAAGGCAGATTGACTCGTTGGGTGTCACCCGACCGGATATGTATTACAATCAGGACTATGCCCCAGAGGTATTGAAACTGTTGTGGGAACCATTGAAAGAGCACATAGCAGAAGGTGCGACAGTCTATTATGTCCCTTCACAACTGCTGTTCCAAGTGTCATTAGAGTCATTGCCTCTGGCTGACGGTTCGTTATTGGGAAACCATTACAACTTCGTAAGGTTGTCTTCCGCAAGGGAACTGGTAAAGGCACAGTCGCCAGTCTTGGCATTTGCACCGCATTCTGCGGTGTTATATGGTGGACTGCAATACGACATTCAACCGACAGCAATGGTTGAGGAGGCGAAGAAATATGATTTGACAGATTTGTTGGTTATGCGTGGCGACATGGTTCGTGGGGATTCTGTCTTCTGTGAACTTCCTGGCTCCAAGCAGGAGATTATGCAGATTGAGTCTCTGCTGAAAGCCAGCAAGTGGCAGGTAACACCCCGAATGGGAATGGAGGGAACTGAGGAGTCGTTCCTCAGTATGCACGGAAATGCGCCGCAATTGTTGCAGATAGCCACTCATGGATTCTATTATACTCCTGAACGTGCCGCCCATGTAGATTACCTTAAAGGCTATTCTGATGCCATGATGCTCTCTGGCATTGTCCTCTCTGAAGGTAATGCGGCATGGAGGGGTAAGGATTTGCCTGATGGAGTGTTGGGAGGTATTCTAACAGCCAACAACATAGCTCGCCTCGACCTGAGCGGCACGGAGATGGTTGTGCTCTCTGCCTGTCAGTCGGGCCAAGGCAAGGCTACTTCCGAAGGTCTTTACGGTTTGCAGCGTGCCTTCAAAAAAGCCGGTGTTGGCACTATGGTCATGGCTCTATGGAGTGTCAGCGACAAGGTGGCTACAGAGTTTATGACTACATTCTATGAACAAATGGCTTCCAAAGAATGCAACTGGAACAAACGCAAGGCATTTGAGAAAACGAAATCAATCATCCGGGAGAAATATCCCGACCCGTTCCATTGGGCGGCATTTGTGATGCTGGATTGAGACATACAACACACGAGTTAGAAACTGCACCAGTCAACAAGTTTGATTAGGTGCAGTTTTTTTATTGATAGATATGGTTACTAATCACGCTCATATACCATAAAGAGTATAACAAATATCATTGAATATGAGACAAGAAGAAATAGTGAATGAAATTAGGAAGAAGTGTGGATATGTAGAACTGCTGCCTTCAATGGGGTGGCACTTTATCTACCACGACAGGCATTTCTTTTATATGACTGGGAGAAGTGAGGGTATGATACGTTTCTGTGTCCCTCATTTAGTAAAGGCAAACGAGTATAACACTGAATTATTGTCGGAAGCTATCAATGAGACAAACAGGAACGTAAAATTTATCAAAGCAGTCAAACTTGACTGTGGAAGTGTATCTTTGGATTATGATCACAAGACGACATCAGATGAATCGGCAAATACAATCGTCCCTCATATCATCAATGCCTTGGATTTTGCCTCTACCTATTTACTCAACAAACTAAAAAGGACATGAAAAAGTTAATTTCAATAATCATCATATCGCTTGGCTTTCTGCCCCTGATGGCACAGAATGACTACTATATCAAGCAAGCCCAATCATATCAGCGTGAGGCGGAGTATTATACAAAGCAGGCATTGGGCTATGAGCGAGAAGTCGATTACTACAATCGACAAGCACAAGGTTATATCAGAGAGGCAGAATACTACTCGAAGCGGAAGAACTACAATAGTGTGAAGACATATCAGCAACGGGCAAAGAATGCCACGGACAAGGCAGAAGATTACGCACGAAAAGCAAAGAATGCCCGAGAACGTGCCCAGGACTAAATGAGAAAGGCAGAGTATGCGCTGAAGAGAGCAAAATAATAACACCGCAGATAAAAATAAATCATCAAATACAACAACAATGAGAACAATTTACACACATTTGCAGACCATTATTATGATGGTGTTTTTCGCACTTTACTCTGCTCAAAATGCGAATGCTTCAGCAAAAGCAGGCGAAGTTTCAGTTTATGAAGGAAGTACAGTAACAATCAAACTGGCTGATGCCTATGAGCGCACCCTCCGAAAATCAACTGGTGTCACTTACCAATGGTATTCAGAGAACAACTCGTATGCCACCGTGACAAGTGCCACACGCTACTATGCTATAGTCAAAGGTGTTAAAGCGACATCTTCCTGCAAGGTGTATTTCAAATGTAGCTATTTCATTGACGGTTTTTATCGCACCATGGACTTCTACTATACTATAACCGTGAAATCGACAAGTGTCAGTGTGACGAGTGTAACACTCAACCAATCATCAATCAGTTTGAAAGAAGGAAACACCTACCAACTGTCAGCCTCTGTATATCCGGCAAATGCAACAAACAAGAATGTAAACTGGTCGAGTAGCAATACCTCTGTGGCTTCGGTCTGTAGTTACGGACTTATATCAGCTAAATCATCCGGAACGGCTACCGTTACTTGCCGTGCTGCCGACGGTAGTGGCAAATATGCCACTTGTAGGGTATCTGTAGAGGCCGCAACTGTATATGTGTCAAGCATTACATTGAATAAGTCATCACTCTCTTTGAGTGTGGGCGAAACTTCTCAACTCAGCGCAAGCGTTTATCCAACTTCTGAGACAAATAGAAGTGTAAGCTGGGCTTCTGATGACACATCAGTGATCACCGTATCATCCAGCGGCCTTGTCACTGCAAAATCTGCGGGCACTGCCACTATCACCTGTAGGGCAAATGATGGCAGCGGGAAAAAGGCTACCTGTTCCATTTCTGTAAAAGAGGCCATGAAACCGACATCAATCACTCTCAACAAGACAAAGGCGTCACTCACAGAAGATGAGACCTTGCAGTTGACGGCAACTGTATCACCTTCTGATGCAGCAGATAAAACGGTGACATGGATGAGCGACAACGCTGCTGTTGCCACAGTTGACAGCCACGGCCTCATAACAGCAAAGAGTATCGGCACTGCCAACATCATCGCTACAACATCCAATAACCTTGCCGCTGTCTGTGCAATAACCGTAGAGGGAAAAACGGCCGAATACCCTGCACTGTGGTCTGGGCATTACAGGGTTGCATCCAGGCATGCGGAAAGCAATCCTACAAGGGAGTATCCTGATGATTTTGAGATGACCATAGAAGAGAAAGGCGGTACATACTATATCACTTCCATGTTTGGTAATGACCTTACTCAATACAATGATGGAGGATTCAAATTGCATGACAATGGCAACGGAACAGCAACAATTGACGTGTCATACTATAACATTTTGAGATACACTGATAATAACAGTCCGTTATATACACTATATGTGTTTGATGAAGCAACAGACGACTGGGCAGATTTTTGGACACTGAAAATGAATGAAGACGGTTCTATCACATTGGGAGATTTTTATGTGGCAGCATTCTCATGGGATGAGAATGAAGAGAAATGGAGAAATGGGCAGTTGGAGGCATTGTATTACAGACTGACAGCAACCGTGGAGGACATAACAGGAATATCAAATACCGTAGTTGGAATGCCAAACGTCCACATCGCTAATGGAACAATCACACTGGATAATATAGTGGATATCACAGTATATCGTGATAATGGTATGATTGTCTTCTCTGGTAAAACGAACAGTGTAGAAAACCTGGCCAAGGGATTGTATATTGTCAGAATTGGAAGTCAAAGCAAGAAAATTTTGATAAAATAATGTTCCGGAGGGGTTACATACCCTATATGCTATTCATAGACAGACAAAGGAACAATAATAACAATTAGAAGTTGCGCCCGGCACGTATCAGGGTATATGATAATGAAAACTATATCAAAATTCTTCATTGCTTGTTCTATGGTAATCATAGGTTTTTCTTCTGCAAGTGCACAAAGCGACTATCTGCTCAACTATGGTCCCGGAAGTCCGTCGTGGTGTTGGCAGATGCAGCAAGGGATAAACGCAATGAGTATGCAAAATGCCATGATGCAACAGCAAATTCTCAACTATTATCGGCAGCAAGCCGCAGCCGCCACCCAATGGATGCAGACCAATCCTTGCACTCCGATGCCAGGAGTTGTAACCTATGATGGCGTTTATGTCACTCCAGAAACCGTTAATGATTATCATAAGGAAAATGTGACTTGTGAACATTGCGATGGCGGATATAACTACCGTTCTGTATATATGGGTAATGGTGAAACTCGACAAGTAAAAAGCAGATGCAGTTGGTGTCATGGCAAAGGCTATGTGACAAAAACAGTCAAAAATGAGTAAACCTAGGATTACTTCTCATCATAACTAATCATAAACGGATATAATAAATTTTGAAGTTGCGCCCGACACGTATCAGGGTATATGACAATGAAAAAGATGTTCTTTGTTTTTACAGTTATGATAGCAATGGCTACTTCTGTAACGGTCTTGGCAAATTCCCACAAGGAAGACTGTTGTGCCAACAACCACGAAGCTCTTATCACTCATGTGACAGCACAGGGAAAGCATTGTACGGGCTCTGTCGGTTGCAGCTGCACCGGGTTCTCTCCCATCACCAATGGAGAGGTTTGGCAGCAATCATATTGCAAACACTGCGGACACAAAAAGAGCTGTCACAAATAACAAGTCTGTTTGTTGGAGAAAAAGAGGTGAGGGCATTCGGTTCTCACCTCAAAACTTTACAATTGTTCACTCAATATAAAATGCATGGCTATGAAGAATTTCACCCCACTTGGAAAAGGCAAGCAAGTCGAAGAAACTGCTACTCATATTTTGTACAAGACGCTCTGTGTAGATACATATACTCAATACCCATACGAAAAGCAGAGTCTTGATGAGGATATGTATGTCATTAATCAGGTAATAGGCGAGTATTGGAAACCACGTTATTTGGTTGATGAGAAAAACAAGGTTGCCGTTGAGTTTATGGATAGTTGGACAACGCTTCAGACAGTTTGCCCTGATGATATTGATTGGAAATCATTGGAGGGATTGGCACAAGATGTAATAGAGAAGGCAAAGAGTCTGAATGCGGTATTCCCAACTTTTGTGAGAAGCTTTAAAAACAGTGTGGCAGAAGTATCTTGGCAAATCAATCCTGATGGTCGCTACTATATGGACGAAGATGGATTCGGGATGACTGATGACGAAGAAATAACCATGTACGGTTATGTTGACAGAAATGGAAACCCTCTGGTCAAATTTCGTACCATTAAGGATTTTAACGAATTGAACATGATGGAAAAAGAAGCAAGAAAGAACTTGAAAACACGATGGTAATATGAAACGAAAAATCAAAATTACGGTATGGATTATTGCCACAATTATCCTACTTGTAGGATGCACCATTGGCGGACTTCTCCTTAAAAACTACCTGTATGAGAAGTTTAATCCGCCATTTGAGGAGACGACGATTTACCCAGATGACAGTAGAGAAAATCCTGCTGACACCACATTTACCGTGAATGGCATTGAGATAAAGATGATTGGTGTCAATGGTGGTAAGATTAACTGTAAGGGCCTTAGGGAAACCATAGAACTGAAAGACTTCTATATTGGCGAGACAGAAGTGACCCAGGAATTGTGGGTGTCAATAATGGGTAATAATCCTTCTATTCATAAAGATAGCATCCTTTGCCCTGTTGAGGGCATAGACTTGGTGGAATGCCTTGAATTTGTTCATAAACTGGATTCTATTTCAGGAATCAAATTCTATATTCAATCTTATCCGGAGTGGTTATATGTTGCTCATCTTGGCGGCAGAAATGCGAATACGTCATATTATGACGATAGCACGAGTTGGTACAAGGAAAACTCTGATAACACGATTCATCCTGTCAAGCAAAAGCACCCCAATGCACTTGGCGTTTATGATATGGTCGGCAATGTTTCCGAATGGACCATCAGCGGTTCCGATCCGTTGTTCTTTGTTATGGGCGGCAGTTTTGAGACAGAAAAGAAAAACTGTAAGATAGATGCGCATGATGTTTATCACGCGAACATCAAAATGGGATCGACAGGTTTAAGACTGGTTTGCTATCCGAAGAAAAGCCATGACAAGATTGAATAGTTCATATGTGGTTACTGTTACAAAAGTATAGCAGTCATCATAGATGTTAAACTAGAATATAAAAATGAGATTATGGAAAAAGTAAAAGACAAGAAAGAGATGAAGAAGACTCAGGTCTTCAATGTGATTATCCTCGACCGCAGCGGTTCGATGGAGAGCATCCGTAGGGCTGCAGTGGAAGGTTTCAACGAAACTTTGGCATGTATCAAGAAAGCACAGGAGAAGTTTGCTGACACGCAAAAGCATTTTGTGTCGCTGGTGACATTCTGCAGCTGTGAGACCAAGCACGTGTTTGACAAGACACCTGTGGCTGATGCCCGTCCGTTGAAGATGGAAGACTATCAGCCATGCTGCTGTACACCGCTGTATGACGCGATGGGCATCACGCTCACCGCTATGCGCAGGCATGTCAATGAGATAGACGACTCGGTGGTGGTAGTGACCATCATCACCGACGGTATGGAGAATGCGTCCAACGAGTATAATGGTCAGACCATCAAAGAACTTGTGGAACGCCTGCGGGGAGAGGGCTGGACATTTACCTATATGGGTGCCAACCAAGACTCTGCGGAAGAGGCTATGAAGCTCTCTATACGCAATTCCCGCAACTTTGAATATAGCGATGAAGGAACACGTGCCTTAATGGGAGCGGCGATTTGTACACACGTGAACTTTTTTTCGCGTCTTGATGTATTCAAAAAGGGACCAAAAGGGCGGGTAAATTCCATGTCGGCAGAGGAGCGGCATAACCTATATACCAGTATGGCAGACGAAGCTTTTGATGAGGAGGAAGGAAAATGAAAACAAAGATAACATCAATGAAAAGAGCTTTCATTCTGTTCTGGCATGGGTTGACCGCTCTTCTTACCGGCATAGCCAACTGGTTTACGGTGATATTGGGTATGAGAGATGACTCCAAGTATGGCAGGTTCCTTCGGCGTGCGGTAGGCAGTTGTTTCGCGTTCCTGATGCTGTTGCTTGCCATAGCCGCAGGATGGGATTTTTGCAGAACCGCCTGTTACCGGTTGTCGTTGGACTGGCGTTCTGATGACTCATATTACAATACACAGTACATATCACGCTCCGTAACATACTATACTTACTATGATGAAGGAGGCTATCTGAAGACTTCAGATGGGAAAAAGACCATTACTGATATTAAGTGGATAGCCAAACCCTTGGGCATGGACTCACTGATATGCTACAGTGACGGTAAGAAGCGGGGCTATTTCAATATGTTCACGGGTAAGCCTGTCATTGAACCTCAGTATGATCATGCATGGATATTCTCTGACGGATTGGCATCTGTGGATGATGACGGTTGGATTAAGTTCATAGATGCTTCGGGTAAGGTCGTGATAGACCCCAAGATTCCCTACATGCCGGGCACGGACGGATATGTGTTCCATAATGACCGTTGTATTATCCACAATAACAGACGTGACCGCTTCGGCATGATTGACAAGCAGGGAAAATGGGTCCTGAAACCGGAATACTTCTCTATTTATCCTTCCGGGAAATACTGGGTTATAGATAATGGTATAGGCAAGAGCGTATTGGACAGCACCTTAAACACAGTTATTCCATTTACCAAAGGCCGTGTATGGGTACGTGACGAATATATCTGCGTTACATTAAGTAGCCACATCATGCAGCGATACAACCTAAACGGAGAGTTAATCAATGATTTCTACATCAATGATGTAAGTCGTTTGACATACGAGTCTGACGAGCTGCGCTATACTACTTCCAGGAACTATAACGAGGAAGGTACATTGACAGGCGAGACCGAAGATGCTGAGCCGCAGCCCGTGGAGAAGATGGCAAAATGCAGACGCTATGAAGCCGAGAGCGGATGGTATGGACTGATGACAGCAGACGGAAAGGTCATCACACCACCTTCATACAGCGAAATAAAGGCTATCGGTTATGATACATACCTCTGCAAGGACAATGATGAAGACGGTGTGATATTGAATGGGAAAGGCGAAAGGATTCAATAAGCGACACTATTGGTCAATTATAGTCTCCTGCAATATACCCACAAGATTGCCGCAAACACACAAATGGCATGAACAACAAGTAAGATGTTCATCCAATGGTTAGACAGCCAGACACCTTCATTGTCACGGAGGTGTCTGGCTAACTTGTTTCTGTGGCTTTCCAAAAGTTCTTCCTCTGCCTTGATGTGAGTGGCTGAACATTGGCTTACCTTTTCCAGTTCATCCGTGCCGACTGTGGCTTGTATGACGGTATGCCGTTCCGCTTTTACAATGGCGTTGCAGATACCATTCACAATGTTGTCCGCACTGTCCTTTGCCGCATTCAAAGCATTGAAAGCCGCCCGCTCCCGTTTGGCCGTGTGCATCAGGCTTCCGTGTATGCCGTGCAGTTCTTCCTTGAGTTCATTGATTTCCTTGAGCAAGTTGCGTATGGCAAAAATTTGGTCATTCACTTCCTGAAGCAGCCCTTCCTGTTCCTGCTTGTCCTCTTCCTGTTCCTGTCCGGGTGTATAATTGTTAAGCCGCTCACGTAGGGCGGACGTGTCGGGTTGTCTCATTGTCTCGATGTTTATTAGTTTGTCATTTACGTTTCATTCCTGATTTCTTTTGTAGACCTATCCTGTGCGAAGCCTCCCGCGCACAACGGCGCATGAACTCAATCTCGTCCTCCTCCGGGTCGCGCCCCCATTTGAGGTCGGACTGCGAGCCTCCTCCGCCACCGCCGGAAACCTCCCCGTAAGGAGAAGCGACAAGCGTAAAAAAGGCAATAGCCAGATTCTGTAAAACCTGCCAGTTGGCCAGCTCCCGGAAATCGAACTCGTCATTCAGACTGTCAGGCACCTTTTCGGGGATATAGCGGTCGTAATTCTTTCCGGCATATTCAAACTCAGTGCGCAGGCGGTCGGGCTGCCACTCCGTGTAATACTCATAAACCGAATTATTCCGTTCTGCATCGGTCTGTGGCTTTTGCTCGGCTTCATTGTGAACAGACGGCTTCGGTGTCGTTATAACAGGCTGCTTCGGTGTCGAACATTCCTGTTTCGCCTGTCCGGGATGCAGTTTCTCCCAAGTCCGCTCGATACGGGATGCGGTCAGGTTACGCCCCTTTCCAAGTTCCGAGCCCTTGAACCTTGAACTGCCCTTGTGAAGCATATAGCCCCGTATTATACCTTCATCGTCCTTGCGTGGATAGAGTGTGTAACCTTTGGCGGCAAGCCTTTCAATATAGCCCTCCCAAGACCATTTATCCAGTTCGCGCAAAGCCTCCATGCAGTCCTTGCTAACTTGTGGAATACGGCTTTCATGTATGTGCCGGGCTGTTATCCATCCCTTTTGCCGGGCAACCTGTTCAGCCGCCCGATGTGCGCGGATGTGGATGGCGTGGTCGTTGTTGATGTTCCTGTTCTCGTCTATCCGGCAGACGATGGCATGGAGGTGAGGTATGCCACTCTTGGCTTCCCTGTGCAGCCACACGCTGGACTTGCTGTCCGATATGTTGGTCGGCACAGAAATGACCTCGCCGTCCTCATTCAGGATTTCCTGATTGTCGAAAGCCGCCGCGAAGTCGTTCCACAATTGCTGCCAGTCCTCGACCGTAAAATCTTCGGTATGCTCCATTGCCGGGCTTATCTCCAAGCGTATGACTTTGTTCTTGATGTCGGGGCGATCCATGGTGGCGAACTTCATTTCCGTCCAGATGCCCGAAGCATCCATGCCCTGCGGCATGAAGTTGTCACAGATGCGCGTTATCTTTTCGGGATGTTTCTTGTTCCTCGATTCCCCCGACACGTACAGCATCGCCCTGATGCCGTGGCTAATGGATTTTGCCTTGGCTATCATACAGCATCCTCCTCTGTTTCTCCGTCCGTTGTCCCTGCCGGATAGCTGTTCGCCTTCTGTGCGGACTGCAGGAAGTCGGTGACATGGTCTGTCACCCGCGCTACTTTCTCGTACCATTCGAGCATGGTGGGCTGATGGCGGAAAAGGCGCACCTTCTCGTCATCGCTCAGCCCATGCAGGGCGTTGGCGAAGTTCACCATGTCCGTTCTGCACGCCGCAAGCTGCCGCAGACCGTCCACCTCCGTAACGGAAAGCCGCTGTCTGGGCCGGTAGTTGAGTGCCCTTGCCCGGATGAAGTCGCTGCGTGTCATGCCGCACTGCCCGGCGGTGCTCTTAATCTGATAAAGCTCCTGCACCGTGACCTTGGTGACCACCACCTTGTCACGCCTTATAACGGGCTTTCCCTGCCCGGATTCCGGATTCTCCTGTATTAAAGTATCTTCGTGTTCCATATATAACTGGTGTCCTTGAAATTGTAGTGAAACGGTATCTAAAAAAGGGGAAGGTGCGAGCCTGCGAGCGGCTGGGACAACGACCATTCGGGACGTTGCGAGAGCGTCGTGGCAGTACCGTCTGAAGGCGGTAATACCTCGGCATATCTCGCAACTCAACGCTATCGCTCCATGCCACTCCTTCCGTTCGTCTGCCACTTCTTGCACGGAACAGATGCCGCTTATCGTCGGACTGTGGAACTACAAGAAGGAAGTCGTTTGTCCTGTCATTGTCGTTTCGGCAGTTTTGCCGTCTGCCTTTCGGCTTTTACTCTTCCCTCTGTTCATGGAAAAATGTATTGTCTGTGTGACTGCCATCCGCTGTTTTCCACCCACGGACGCACGGGAAGGTCATCACGGATGCCACCCTTGAACGGCAAGTGTCGATAAGCCCCATGTCCGTGAGTGCGTCCAGCAGGTTGCGTATGCGCTTCCTGCCCATGTTCCATAGCGTGGAAAGCTGTTCTTCGGAATACTGTGCCTGACCTGCGGAAAGCGTGAGCGGTCTTCTGAATCCCTTGCCCTCTCCGGCTGTAAGTGCCATTCTCGCCAACAGGTCGCCAAACAATATGAAGTTTACTGTTTCCCTGCCGCCATCATCTGTCGTTGTCCCGCATAGCCATTGCAATGCCTTCTGAGAAAAAACTAATGACAGGGATGCGATACCTGCCGGGTACATGAATCTGTATGTTTCCTTGTCCATCTAATTTTGTTTTTATAAGTGTGATATTTCTGTCTTTTGAAAGGAATAAAACCGTGCAGGAACCAGTATGGAAATACCATCCTGTTTTTTGTTGTACCCTGCACGGCTTCATTTTTTGGATGGTATATAAAGGGGAATATGGATTTTCCGATAATCAACATTAGTCCTTCAATTGTGTATCAACCCGAAATGAGGGAAGAAAAAAGAGGTCGCGTGAACATTGGTAATCCGGTTCTCCATATCTTATGCACGGTCATTTGTTTGTCCCGCTGCCGACCGTGTTCCCTTGTGACGGTTGTACGGATGCCGGACGTTTGTCAAGGCTTGACACGGCACGGTTGATGTCCTCCGCGTTTACCGCAATGGAAAGCAATGCCCTGTTCACTATCACCAGTTGCTGCTTGTCGCAAAAGTCCGATACACGTTCCAGCAACCCGAATGCACGGTTCAGCCGATGTTCCTGTGCATTGTCCGCTGTCATACGGTCGTTGTCCGTGCCGCTGTTGAGATAGCGATTGAGCGCAAGGCGGTCATCCGCTGAAATGTTGTCTGCCGACACCTTGCCGTCGGCGATGGCGATGCTCACGCGCAAGGCGTCAGCCTCGTAGATGCCTACGCTCTCCAAGAATGCGCGGATGATTTGTGCGTCCTTGCCGCTCACCTCACGTTTACGGTCCTCGTTCTTCTTCTCTGCCGGAACGGCTGCGGCTGTGCCGCCCTGTTCCATGTTCCTGTTCTGTTCCATACTACATTTGTTTTTTTGATATGAATAAAAAGGTTGTTTACTTCCGTTCTGCGATGTAGCGGTTGGCTTCCTCCGCGATTTTTTCCTGTGAGGAGATACGGACACCCGTGAGGAAAGCGTCCAGATCCTCTTTCTTGAAGAAACACAGTTTGCCCGTCGGCTTGTACATCGGGATAGCCCGGCGCATCATCAGCTTGCGGAAATAGGAAAGTTTGAATCCGCAATACTCGGCTGCCTCCCTGGTACTTAAAAGTTTTCTTTGCTCTGTCATGTGCGTATATTTTAGTGAATAATCTGCTTCGCCTCTGTCGTGGCGACAGTGCAAAGGTATGGCGGAATTTTCTCGAAGCAATTACTATAAATGGTACAAACAGAGAACTTTGCGAATTATAAATGTAACTATAAACGGGGCTAAAACGAAGTATAAGGGAACTGTAAACCCTACATAATCCCGGATAATTCGCACATGGTAACTTATAAGTGCGGAAAGAAACAGGTCTGTTTGCGGACGGGCATAAAAAATCCTGCCATCGGGTTACGGTGACGGGAAGAAGGAAGAGAATTGTATAATGGTTATATATTAGAAGGTGGAGGTCAGACCTTCTTGAACTCTTCGAGGTCGTAGGTGTCGAGTTTCGGACGAAGGCGGGTTGCCTTGCGCAGCAGTTTGGCGATATGCCTCTGGTGTTCGGACGGGTTGTCCCTGTAGGCGGTCTTGAAGTTGCTTGCCAGCTGTGCGCCGTTGTTGAGCGGCCAGAACTTCTCGAAGATGACCCATTTGCCTTTCCTGATTTTGAGGGCGGCGCAAAGGGCGCTGGCGATATAGGCGTAGAGTGTCTGATTGATTTCGTCATCCTCCTTTTTCATCAGCGGCCGGAAGTCCGTATCAAGATAGCCGTCCTCACGGAACAATACCAACAAAAACAGCGCATCGTTGGTCTGCAATGTTTCGGGTAGTTTCCTTATCAGTTCCGGCCGCACCTTTGAGACAAGGCTGTCATAGTGCCTGATTTCATCCTCCTGCTTCATTGTGACAGGCGGCGTGGATGCTGAAAGCATGGCTTCGATTTGCTTTTCTTCTGCTTCGTCCGTGTACTGCCGCTTCTTTGGAACAAGTCTGCTCCACCGTTGCAGCAGCCATGATTTTATCTGTCTGCCGTATGCCATCCCGATGATGCAGGGCAAAAGGAAAACCACGGCGAAGAGCGAGACCATGATTATGCAAGTGCTCCAATCCGTATGTTTGTCTGGAGTAAGAATAAAGGCAAGCAGCAGTGATATGACAAACCATGAGGCGGTCAGGACGGAACGGTCTTTGGAAAACCATTTGTCTATGATGATGTCATACAAGAGGAAAAACTCGGCAATCAATCCGATCCACCCGACAATGGACAGGGTGGCAAACACAAACCCTGCCGTGGTCGCTCCCATGCAGAAAGCGACGGCGGCAACCAGACTGAATGCGGTTGCGGCTACTACCGTAAGCGGCAATAGCATCGTAAGGAAATTATCGGAGATTCGTTTCATAATATGCGTTTTATAAAAACGGGTTATTCATTTGCTTCATGCAGCCGTTGTGCTGTCGGTTGTATTCTCATAGCCGTCAGGAATTGAAAAGGTCATCCATCGTCACCTCACTGTGGACGATGCTGTGGTGTTTTCCTTCGCCTAATCCGAAGGTCGTCACAAAAGTATGAACAAGAGGTTTCCTGTTCTTTGTCTTCAAGTCAAAAAGCCACATGCGATCACGCAATTTCTTTTCATAATCCGCTGAAATGTTATATGCCTTCTGTGAGAACTTCATTTCACAGAGATGTATCAACCTGTCAGCTCTTTCGATTATCATATCTATTTGTGCTCCGGGAAGATTTTCCTTTTCGTCGGGCGAACACCGCCAGGTGGAAACGGATGTCGCCATGCCGGAAATTCCCAATGCCTTTTTTATCTGCCTGTGATGCCTCATGCAAATCAACTCAAAGCACAAGCCCTGCCATGAACGGATGCCTGCATCGTCGAGATGATGACTCCACCATTGTTCATCAAGCTTGTGCTTATCGGCAATAAACTTGAAATAGAATAGAGTGTAAAAATCCACAAGACGGTAAACCATATTGCTTTCCCGCCCGAAAATTTCCATCTTGTCGATAAAGTCACATTGCTCAAGATTCTCCAGAACAGTATTCAGGACTGTGCCGTTTATTTTGGTGTTCCGGGCTATCTCTTTTCGTGTCATTCCGGATTTATGCTGATATAGCAATGTCACAATATTAATATAGTTTTCAGCATGGCAGAACAGAGCCGGGTACAGTTCGTTGAACTCTTTGCGCATCGGCCCATTCTCGTCAAAGCACAACGCATCTATATTCTGGGCGACGCTGAGCTTCGGGTTAAGCAGGTTCAGATAATAAGGCACTCCGCCTGTCAGCATATAACATTGCAAGATGTCATACCTTGTCCAGTAAAAGTCCTGACTCTTGAAATACTCTTCTGTCTCTCCGAGTGTAAACGGTTCAAGATATATACGCCGTGTGATGCGGTTGTGAAGTCCTCCCTGGTTCTCTATCAGGTTGTCTGCCATCCATGATGTGGCTGATCCGGATGCAATCAGCACAATATCATAGCGGCGGTTCGCCCAACCGTTCCAGAAGTTCTCCAGTGCCTCCACAAAAGTTGACCTGCTCGTGTCAATCCAAGGCATTTCGTCTATGAATATGACCTTTTTCCGTTCTGCCGGCAAAGTTTCAAGATATTCTTCCAATGCATCAAAAGCATCATACCAATCTGAAAAACGTGTCGGCTTTTTTCCTGAATATTGCCTGATTGCCTTGGCAAAATTACGTAGCTGGACAACAGTCTTTGCCTTGTGTACACCCACAAATGTAAAATCATATTCATTGTTGAAAAACTGGTCTACGAGAAATGTCTTCCCGATTCTTCTTCGTCCACATACAATGACAAATTCGGAACGGCTGGATTTCAGACTTTCCGCCAATTGTTCACATTGACTTATACTAGAAAAAGTTGTCACTTTCGGAGCCCCAAAAGAAGTGACAATGAAGCACAAGAGAAGAACCGAATGCGTGTATAACGAGTCAACCGGTTGGTATGAGACGCGCGAAGTTGAG
>Ga0129317_1000335_pt1 | contig 53090 bp, 61 predicted proteins | sample Cm1ome_FD_94430 | JGI IMG/M metagenome (GOLD analysis project Ga0129317, IMG submission 94430) | Eastern black-and-white colobus group fecal microbial communities from Wisconsin, USA - Cm1105 metagenome | ecosystem: Host-associated > Mammals > Digestive system > Large intestine > Fecal | place... | reverse complement strand
TCAGTTGGTAGAGCAACAGACTCTTAATCTGTGGGTCCACGGTTCGAGACCGTGAGGGGAGACCATTAATAAATTTCCGTAATTCTTATTTATATAAGTTTTACGGTTTTTTTATTATAAAATAAAAAACACTATGTCATGCATAGTGTTTAAAACATCGTCGCCATTAACAATACTGCGATTAGATTTTTTGCAGCATGTAAAATGATCGGAGCTATAATTGTTTGACGTTTTTCATATACGATTGAAAAAGATAAACCTGCCATCATATATGGAATCAATTTAATCCATTCACTCATATCACCAGCTAAAATATAGCTGTAAACATGTAACAAGCCAAATAGGAATGCTGAAATCAAATGAGCCCAAACCATATTTTTTTGTCGTAAACTGTTGAAAATCAGACCTCTAAATAACAACTCTTCAATAAATGGTGCAATAATTACTGATTGAAAAAACATTAATAGAAAATTAGATTGCACAAGAGTTTCCACTAATGTCTGGTTAGCTGCTTCGCCTGATTGAGGGGCTACAAGATTGACAATCAGTTCCCCTGCAATTGAAAATAAATATGCTAAACCAATCCCGATCGTAAGCACCCATATTATATTTTCCAAAAAGTCTTTTTTAAAAACAAGCCAGTTTTCTTTAATAAAACCCTTAAACACAATAATCAAAGGAATAGCAGTTGCAATTCCAATGAATAAATTAAAAAATGCATTTAAACTATTAGTTGAAAAATCATTAGCTATATATACTGTATATAGCTTCAAAAAATAATTAATTACAATTGGTGCAAAATAAAGATACCAGGGAAAAATCAATATGACCCCTATCGCCTTTTGCCTACTATTTAATTTAATTTTTTTTATCAAATTCAAATTAACACCTCGTTAAATATTATTTTTATCTTCTAAATCAATTTCTTCAAAAAATACTGCTAAACTAGTATTTAGTTCAGCACCAAACAAATAAGTAGTCAAAGCCGCCACGATAATATTCAAAATTAATGGAATCGGTAAAATCATCTCAACAACAGCAGAAAGTACTAATACTAAGATAGCCCATCCTAAATATGACAAATACAGCATAAATAAAGTTCGTTTATGTCCTTTCATTAAACGAGCTGATTCACTCATTGCCTTGGCACCGCGTATATTATATTTTTCTAATACAAAAGGTGTTAAAGCAAATACCAAACTATAAATAAACGCTACAATTGCAATAATGATGATACCAATAAAAAAGATTACTCCTAGTGTTCCTAATGCTTCAATTACAGTTGGATCATTTAAATATGCACTTACATTAGTAGAGTATACAGCAGCTTGCTCAATAATTGCTCCTAATTGAGAAAAAACATTACTGTCTACTGTAAATCTAGCAATTACGAATATGATTAATCCAAGCAGCATCATAATCACCAATAATAATATTTCTCTAATAAAATATGTGCCAAATAAATCTTTAAAACGTCTTAATCCGACTACCCCATCTTGTTCAATAGTGACCTCATCACCTTGTTCATTGACTGTTTTTAATGCAGTTACCACATTCCCATGACCAAAGGGCAACATTATAATAGTTACAATCAATGAAAGAAATGGTATCACCCCGCCAATTTCTGAACCAATATAATTAGCCAAAGTTGTTATTACACTAATAAACACAAATACTGTAACTATATTATTACGATTAACTAAAACACTTTTAGCCTTTAATTTAATATCACGAACATTCATCTTTCCTCTACCTCCATGGGGCTATTATAGCAAATATCTGACTCAAAAGGAAACTATTTAATATCCAAGCTTGTCTTAATTGCTTGATTGATCAGATTCATTACTTGGCTATCAATCATTCCAACTTTTTCTTTAATTCGCTGTTTATCAATCGTTCTAATTTGTTCTAGTAAAACTACACTCTTTTTTTCCAATGAACTGCAATCAACCATCACATGGGTTGGTAACGGATTTTTTGTTAATCGTGAAGAAATTGGCGCAATAATCACTGTTGTCGAATATCGATTGCCCTTATTATTTTGTAAAACAATCACAGGTCGATATCCTCCTTGTTCACTCCCCACTACCGGAGATAAATCAGCATAATAAATTTCCCCTCTATGTATCATATCTACAACTCCTTTAGTGCAGTATATGAATTAGAACTTTTTTTATTCTATGAAAATCTTTTTACTAATCGGATAATTATGATATGATATTTGCGTGGAGGTAAAAAGATGATAACAGCAGTAATTTTTGATATGGATGGTTTAATGATTGATAGTGAGAGAGTTACATTCGAGGGATATAAGCATGTATTAGCTAAACATAATTTAACATTATCATTAGAAGCCTATAAAACTCTTTTAGGAAAGCCTGTTAAAGCAGTCTATGAGCTTTTCCATAAAGATTATGGCGACGATTTTGATGTTGAGGAAACAATTAAAGCAGTTCATCAATATATGGCTGACTTATTTGAAAATGAAGGGGTTCCTTTAAAAGAAGGATTAATTGAGTTACTAAAGTATTTAAAAGAAAACGACTATAAAACAATTGTTGCAACCAGTTCACAGCGTCATCGTGTTGATCATATTTTAGAATTATCTGGTTTACAAAAATATTTTGATGATTCCATTTGTGGTGACGAAGTAACAAAAGGAAAACCTGATCCTGAAGTATTTTTAAAATCATGCCAAAAATTAGGAATTACGCCCGATGAAGCTCTGGTTCTCGAAGATTCTGAATCCGGAATTAACGCTGCCTATAGTGCAGGCATTAAAGTAATTTGTATTCCTGATTTAAAATACCCTGATCATAAGTTTGCGATAATGACTAATAAGATCATGGACAATTTATCAAATGTCCGTGATTATTTGGCGAATGAAAATCATTAAATAAACACCAAGAATTAATTCTTGGTGTTTATTAATTTATCGATAAACATAACAATTCTTTGTGTATTATGACCATCTTGATATTTAAAAAACATATCTCTAAATGCCTTAATATCATATTTTTTATTACCTTGCAAGGCTGCAATAACTTGCGTTTCATTATAACAGATTGCTCCGGGCATGACCCTTCGATAATCCACAAAACATCCTAATGTTTCAATATATTCATCTAAATCCGGAACAAAAAAACACATTGGTTTATTTAATAAGGAATAATCAAAGATAATTGATGAGAAATCAGAAATCAAGACATCACAAACTGCGAATAAATCATGAGTATTTTCATGATTCATATTAATCACTCTAGAATCGTCTGATAGCGTAGTTTTCAATAACAATGGGTGAAATTTAAAGATTATTACGTATTCTTCTCCCAGTGCATTTAAAACTGCTTGAGCATCAAAGTCAACTGTTTTAAAACCCTGATAAATATTTCCTCTAAAAGTCGGTGCATATAAAATAACCTTTTTTCCTTTTAGAATCGGATATCTACTATACATACGTGCTTTCGCTTGTGTTAAATAATATGGATCAACAAGATGATCCACACGTGGCATTCCTGTAATAATAACGCCCTGCTCGGAAACGTTGAAAGCTTCTTGATAAGGCTGCTTCCAATAATCACTATTTGCAATCACATAGTCATAATTTTTAATAGGATATTCACGTTTGATAGCATTTCCAAACTTTTTGATTGCTCCAGTCGCATGCCATATCTGAATAACTTTAACGCCAGGTCGTTTAAAATTACTAATTACATAGTTATTGTCTGTAATCAAAACAACTTTAGAAGTATTAATTACATAAATTTGCTTAATACAGTTTAACATATACAAAAAATTGTTAATTAAACTTTTTTTATTATAATTTATTAATACCATTTTTAAACTATATTTGTTTTCTTTTTTTAACTCCTGATAAATAAGTTCAAGATCACTTTCAAGTTGATTCGACTCTAATGAAATAAAGGCTATTTGTCCTTGCTTGATTGAACATCTTAAAACAAATATATTGGCTATTTTTAAGATAATATTAATAATAATTTTCTTTATTCCCATCTCATCACCTACTTTAATAAAATTTCAATAACCCGTTTACTCGCATTGCCATCTTCATGATTATTAAACTGTTCATTAAATATTTGCAATCGATTATAGTCAAATTTTTCAGAGAAAATTTTTTGGATCAATTCATCCTCACTTTCAATAACATCGCCTGGTAAATCATGATAAATATCTAAATAAAAGCCTCTTAACTCATCACGATAAGTGTCTAAATCATACATAAAAAAATAAATTGGTCGTTTTAATATTGCATAATCAAAAAATACACTTGAATAATCTGTAACTAAGACATCGGCAATTAAATACAAGCTGCTAATATCTTCTTTAGGATCAATGTAGTAGACAAATTCTTTAACTGCCTCTAAATCAAAATCATTTACAATTAAATAATGGGGTTTAAAAATAACAATATAATCTGTACCTAGAATTTTTTGCCACTTTTTAAAGTCAACTTCTAATTTAAATGTATACCCTTTTAAATTATATGAATTGTCACGCCAAGTTGGCGCATATAAAATTATCTTCTTACCCTCAGGTAAATTTAATTTATCTTTTATTTTTTTTATATCATCAGAATTATAATTTGATAAAATATCATTTCGTGGATATCCCGTTTCAATCAAGCGCTCTCTCTCAATCGCAAAAGCACTTTGAAAGACTTCAGTTGTAAAAGCACTAGGACTAATCATATAATTATACTTACTTACATCATTATCGTAGGTTGAACGCATTTCTTCAACGCTCATTTCACTACGATAAAAGGTTGTTCCTTCTGGAACTTCAATATCATGTGCTAATTTTTTTAATGGTGTCCCATGCCATGTTTGTAAATAAACTTGGCTATCTTTTTTCAAAACATATTTTGGGAGCTTGCAATTAGCAATCCAATATTTACTACGCGCTAGATAGAAAAAATAAGCAATACTAAAATACTCAATAATTCTAGCATTTTCAATTTTTAATTTTTTTTGTTTATGATTTTTTATTGCATAAATGCAACGATAATCAGCATATTGTGAATGTTTTGAAAGATATTGGTGAATTGCCATTGGATTATCAGAATAACCGCGACCATGAAAAGAAATAAAAAGAATTGTTTTTTCCTGACAAGGAATAAATCGATATACGAATCGATATAAAATTCTGATTAACTTACCGAGTAGTTTCTTTAATATTTTCATTTACTTTCCTCCCATAAAAATAAGGGGTAAACCCCTTATTTAAAAACTGCTTCAACAACTCGCATAGCAGCATTCCCATCTTCCCATGAACAAAAACGTTCATAAAATTGTTCATAACGTTGTTGATATTCTTGATTCAAACTATTCAGATTCTTGATTTTATCAATAACTTCTTCAGTAGTATAAACCAATGGTCCTGGTAATTCTGTTTCCATATCAATATAAAAACCTCTTAATACATCACGATATTTATCTAAATCATACGTATAGAATAACATCGGCCTTTTTAAATTAGCATAGTCAAAAAACACACTAGAATAATCCGTAATACAAATATCACTAATTAAATAAATTTCTGTAATATCATCATACTTACTCAAATTATACGCAAACTCTTCTAGTCCCGTAACATCTAATGCATCAGCAATATAATGATGTGTTCTTAACAATACAACATATTCATCACCAAGCTGCTGCTTTAATAAATCTAAATCTAATTTCAATTTAAACTTATATTTACCATTTCCATAATACTCATCATCACGCCATGTCGGAGCATACAAAATAGTCTTTTTATCTAGAGGAATCCCTAATTTTTTCTTCAATTCTAAAGCTATTGCATCACGGTTTGGTAACGATAATAAATCATTTCTTGGATATCCTGTTTCCAGCATGTTACCATCGTACATAAAACAACTTTTGAAAATATCACTAGAGAATTTATTCGGTGCAATCAAATAATCCCATTCTTGTTTTTGACGATAAAATTGAGCTTTATAGGTCGGCGAAGCAGCAGTAACCTCTTCTTGATCAAACGCTAAACGTTTCAGTGGCGTTCCGTGCCACGTTTCTAAAAAAACTTGTTCCTCCCGCTTTCTAAACCATAATGGCTGACGAATATTAAAAACAAAATATTTAGAAACGCCTAAATAATAAGCATATTCCCTTGTGAATCTTTTGACAATCTTACCTTCGTAAGGCAATTTTTCTTTAGGATCATTTAATACCCAAATAAACTTATATTTACCTGGATAATTCTTCGCTAAATATTCATAAATATATTTAGGTGAATCTGCATAACTTTTTCCCATAAAAGTTTCAAACATAACCGTATTTTCTTCAAGCGGTTTATTAATATATTTATGACGATATAAATATTTATTCATCTCGTTTTTATTTTTTAAGATCTTTTTAAACTTTATTTTTGCTAAATGCCGGCTTACACTCTTCTTTGCTAACTCAAGATCACCATTTAGACCAGCTTTGATCATTTTTTTACTATAACGAGAACTTTTATTCAATAAACGAGGATGAATATTTTTTAATATTTCTCCCATTGCTTTAAATCGTTCGTTACGCCAAATATCATCTTTACTGCGACGAATCTTTCGTGCAAAAAACTTTGTGTAATATCTAAGCATTTTCGAATCTAAATAATAACGAATATAACTATCTGGAGCCACTAAAGAAGCACTATAGCGATAAGCCATCAAAAATTCATCAAATTTATTTTCAGAATCTTTTATTTGTGATAAAGCAGGTGTATTGATTGGATCATTATGTTTTCTTTTAACAAAAATTGCTTGTTCAACACGATCAAAACTCTTTGCGTAATTAACTAATTGGATTACAAAAGGAACATCAGTGTAATAGAAAAAATCTTCGTTAAAACGAATTTGATGCTCATCAATCAGTTTCTTTTTTATTAAAACATTTAAGACAGAAATATTACGAATAGCATGTCGGCTCCGAATTAAAACATCTACCATATATTCATCAACATTATTTTGGTCATATACTTTTTCAATAAATTTATCATCATAATCATGATCTTTATCTTTTAAGTTTAATTCATTATTTTTTTCATCACCCATGGTCTCAAAAACTTTCTTTTTGAACCATGTAAAGCGTCTAATTCCTGCAACTAAATCTAAATCATTTTGATTAGCACAAGTAATTAATAATTTTAAAGTATTTGGCATCAAATAATCATCACAATCAATAAAATAGATATATTCACCACTTGCCTGTTCTAAGCCAATATTTCTTTTTTTAGCAACACTAGAATTTTCTCCAGCTTCAAGGATTTTTAAATTAATATCATACGCTTTGATATCTTGATCAATCTCTTTTTTATTATTTACAACAAGTAAAGTTTCATAATCATTTAACCGCTGTTCATAAACACTTTCTAGACAATCATGTAAATACTGTTTGTAACGATCGTAAGGGATAATTATACTAAGTTTCATCTTTACACCTATTTATGTAGATCGTCCTTAATTTTTGTTGTTGAAATACCATCAGTTCTTGGTAAATAGACAACTTCACAGTAATCCTTTAAAAAATCAAATTTACCTTCCCAATCATCACCCATTACAAATACATCTACATCATGTTCTTGAACATCTTTAATTTTTTGATCCCAAGATTCCTCAAAAATAACTTCATCAACGTATCTAATCGCCTCTAAAATCAATTTTCGATCATGATCACTATGATATGCCTTTTTCCCCTTCTGCGCATTAAATGCATCACTACTTACCGCAACAATCAAGTAATCACCCAGCGCTTTTGCTCTTTTAATAATATTCAAATGACCTACATGAAATAAATCAAATGTTCCGTATGTAATAACCTTCTTCATTATTTTCACCTATCCTTTTATCCGATCTAAAACTTTTTCCCAAAATCCAATTTGAGGATTTTGAACAATTCGTTTTTTAAATTTATTATCTCTTATTTTAGCCTTTTCTTTGTTCGTTAAACTGTTATAGTAATCAACATATTCACCATAATGATCACATACTTCCCCGACTTCACCATATTCTTTTAACATTCCTCCCTCAATCCACATTGCTGTTTGACAAAAATTTCGAACTTGAGGCAATGAATGTGAAATAAATATAATCGTTTTACCTTCATCTTTTAATTCATTCATTTTATTTATGCACTTTTGTGCAAAACCTTTATCACCTACCGATAAAGCTTCATCAACGATAATAATATCTGGATTTAAATATAAAGAGATTGAAAAACCAAGTCGTGATTTCATCCCGCTAGAATATTTTTTTACAGGTTGATATAAAAAGTCTCCTAGCTCCGCAAATTCAATAACACCATCAATAATCTCCTGAATCTGCTTTTTTGATAGTCCTAATAAAGCACCTTTAACATTAATGTTTTCTAAACCTGTTAGCTGTTTATTTAAACCGGTATTAATAGCAACCAATGATTGTTCACCATTAATATGCATGACACCCTCATCGATTTCGCTAATTCCCGCCAAGATAAGTGACAGAGTTGATTTTCCTGAGCCATTAGTTCCTAAAATCCCTACTACTTCCCCTTGTGGGATTTCAAAACTAATATTTTTTAAAGCATAAAATCTTTTTGTTTCACTACTTTTAGTATTACCATCATTTTTCTTTTTCAATTTATATATTTTTGAAACATTTTCAAATTTAATTGCGTAATTTTCCATTTCTACCACCTAGATCATATCAATAAATTTATGTTTGAATTTATACATCATATAACAGCCAACAACAAACAGTATTCCAGTAATCCCCCAGAAAGCCAGCATTTGTTTCCAATAATGCATAAATCCAAGGTGATATAAAAAACAATCTCGATACCCACATACAATATAATAGATTGGATTGATTTTCATGACAAAACGAATAATATCAAACAATAACGTCTGTTCACTAAAACGAGAAATCGGCCATAAAATAGGTGTTAAATATAAAATCAAACGCATACACGCTAAAATCAACTTACGAGTATCTCGAGCAATCATATTAAGCACAGATGTAATCATCGCTAAACTCACAGCAAAACAGCAGGCCGCAAAGCAATAATATATAATTCCCAACCACTCGATTGATGGATAGACACCTTGAGTACAATAAAAAATAATCATTAAAAGCAATATACAGGCATGATTAAATAATTCCTTTAAAACTACCGTAGCTGGTAAAACACTAACTGGAAATTTCATTTTAGTAATTACACCCGTCTTTGAAAAAATGGCATTAGCCCCTTGAGTAATACAAGGATTAATAAAAAACCAAACAACCATTCCCGCCAACATCCATTGAATAAAAGGAATTCCATCTACATCTTTACGATTCATTACTAAACCAAAAACAAAATAATATGTTAAAATTTGAATCAATGGATTAGCAAAATTCCAAAAAATCCCCAAACGGGAATCACGAATATCAGATAATAATTCATATTTCGAAATTGAATATATTCTAAATAAATTTGTGAAATTCTCTTTTAGAACATATTTAATACTTTTTAGCATTTTCTACCTCCAAAGCTACTTTTATTTACAACAATAGCATTATAATTATAGCACAATGATAATGCAATTAAAATATCTTTATTTTAGGGGGAAAATATAAAAAAAGAAGGTGTTTTTACCTTCTATTTACTCATCCAGCTTTCGTCACTTGGATCTTTTTTCCAAGCCTTTAATTTTTCCATATCAGCTTCTTTAATATAGTCATTTTCTTTTGCTACACCGATCAATGTATCATAATCAGTCAATGTTACATATTTACATTCAGCCGCTTCAAAATTAATTGTTGCTTTTGGTAATCCATATGTGAAAATAGCAATCATTCCAATTACTTCGCAACCGGCTTCTTTTAGCGCTTCAACGCATTCTAATGAACTCCCCCCCGTTGAAATCAGGTCTTCTACCACAACAACTTTCATGCCGGGTTCTACTTTTCCTTCGATCCGATTGTTACGACCATGGCTTTTTGCCCCACCACGGACATATCCCATTGGTAATTCCAAAATATCTGCCACTAATGCAGCATGAGCAATTCCCGCAGTAGCTGTTCCCATTAAGCATTCTGCTTCTGGAAAATTTTCTTGAACTAATTTAGCTAGTCCAGTTTCTACATCTTTACGAACTTTTGGATATGATAATGTTAAACGATTATCACAATAAATCGGTGATTTAATTCCACTAGCCCATGTAAATGGTTCATTTGGTCTTAAAAAAACCGCTTGAATATCTAATAAATCTTTAGCAATTAATTCTTTCATTATTCTTCTCCTCTACCCTTGAAAATCTTGATATACTTTTTTATATGTTGCGTATGGATCAGCAGATCCAGTAATCGTTCTACCTACTACGATATAACTAGATGTTAATTCGCGTGCCATCGCTGGAGTAGTAACCCGTTTTTGATCATTTACGCTATCATCAGCTAAACGAATTCCTGGCGTTACTGTTATGAATTCCATTCCTAAATTATCATGAATCACTTTAGATTCTAATGGTGAACAAACAACACCATCAAGTCCTGCTTCTTTAGCATTAGTAGCCCACTTTAAAACGACATTTTCTAATGTATCGTTAATTAAAAGCTCGTTATCTAGCACTTCTTGATCAAGTGACGTTAAACATGTAACGGCGATACATAAAGGTCGTTTATCACCTGTCTTGCCTGCTTCTAATCCTTCAATTGCAGCTTTCATCATTGCGATACTTCCTGAAGCATGAACATTGACCATATCTACTTCTAATTTTGCTAGTTGCTTCATTGCACTTTTTACAGTATTAGGAATATCATGTAATTTTAAATCTAAAAAAATGTTATGTCCCATTTCTTTAATCATTTTGATGATTTCAATACCTTCACCATAAAATAGTTCCATTCCAACTTTTACATATAGTTTTTCATCATTGAATTTTTCCAAAAATTCTTTTACTTCTGCCTTATTTTGAAAATCCAAGGCAATACAAATTCTACTATCTGTCATACATACCTCCACATTAATTTGATTATATCAAATTATCAAAATTAATACATTATTAAATTAATTTTTTATGCAAATACTTTTTTCAATTTTATATGATTTTTTCTTAGGGTTATCCGGAATATCATTTTAATTATTTTAATTTAAACCAATAAAAAATAATTTTCTTACCATTTTATAAATAATTATAATTGCTATCAACCTGTGCGCTCGTTCTTTAAATAGGATGGCAAAACTGTCGTTTTAAACCAGCAATTAATAATCTAACGAAGAATCAAATTCAAAAAAAAGTATATCCTAACTTCTGCATAGTTAAGATATACCAGTTTAATCCCGTAGGGATTATCCCATACGGTTATAGTATTCAACGATTAATGACTCATTGATTTCTTGATTTAATTCAGATCTTTCTGGTAAACGAGCAAGTTTTCCAGTTAATTTAGTATCATCAACTTCTACAAAAGCAGGAGTATGTACTCTAGCTTCTAAGCTAGCTTTAATGATTGCTAAATTTTTAGATTTTTCTTTAACTTCAATAACATCTCCAACTTTAACGCGGAATGATGGAATATCAGTCTTAATTCCATTTACTAAGAAATGACCGTGGTTTACTAATTGTCTTGCAGCTCTTCTTGTAGGTGCAAATCCTAATCTGTAAACAACATTATCTAATCTTCTTTCTAATAAGCAGAAGAAATTATAACCATGGATACCTTCCATTTTACCTGCTTGTTTGAATGTGTTATGGAATTGTTTTTCATTTACTCCATACATATGTCTTACTTTTTGCTTTTCAGCTAATTGTAAACCATATTCTGTTTGTTTTTTTCTTTTTTGACCATGTTGACCTGGAGCATAAGCTCTCTTATTTAATTCTTTACCATTTTCTAAAGTAGAGAATCCTAAACGACGAGATAATTTCCATTGAGGTCCTGTGTAACGTGACATTTGTCTTCCTCCATTTATTGTTTTATTTGCATAAAACAATAACATTGCATAGATTATTTGAATTGTGTTTATATTAAGTATTTCACTTTGCAGCTAGCTACTCTACAAACTTAAGTTATAAACGCTCTTTTCAAAACTCTATGTGCTGCTATCATTTGTTGCTTATTTACTATACCTTTTTTTATTGACTACGTCAACATTTTTTTCTAAAAGAATTTTTTCTTTTTCAAAATTAACATTTCAATAATTACAACTAAAATACTTGCTCCAATAACAATAATATAACCATAAGGATTATTTAACTCTGGCATATTTTTAAAATTCATTCCATACCATCCTGTGATAATCGATAACGGGAAGAAAATAGTTGTTGCAACTGTTAAAACAGTCATAATTTTATTTTGGTGGGTATCAATTTTATTTTGATACATTTCCTTTATTTGCAAAGAATAATCTTTTAAAGCATTTAACTGGTTATCCAAACGATCAATCCTACGTGCCTGCATGCTGAATAAATGACATTCATAATCATTTAAGAAATCTGATTCATTATCACTTAAAATATCGATCATATCCCTCAACTGATTATAATAGGAATTTAAAATTAATAGTTCTTTACGCAGCAAGATTATCTCATTATTTATTTGACTATTGAAATTAAAAGCTATTTTGTCTTCGATGACCTGTAAACGATCAGCATATTCTTGTAAATACATTCCATCATCAACAGTTATTAAGAAAATCAAATCATGAAAAAATTTGTTCAAACTTAGACGATTATTAGTATATGTATCTTTCATTTTTTCAATAAGTTTCATCACATAATCGTTATCATCAATAAAAATCATTTTTTGTTCTGTTAAATAAAAACTAAAACAATGTTTTATTTTTAAATCCTTTTTGTCAGGTATAACAAACGCTCCGCAAATCACATCGTAAAATAATTCTACTTTACAGTACATAATATCCCCAATATGCCTAATCACATGGTTTGCATGATTTTCCTTTTGATACTGGTTTATGAAATCTTCTTTACTAAGAATATCAATAACTAAGCTTCCTTCTTTATAACTATTTGTAATTTCTTTTTCTAAATAATACCGCATTATCTCACCTACCCGAATAAATTATAGCACATTAAGTCAACTTAGTTGAACGTTAACCATAAATATGATAACCTATTAAACGAAAGCGAGGCAATACATATGCAAGAAACTGTATTATTATACAATATTGATAAAACTGATGCTGGTAAAGCAATTATTTCAATTCTTGAAAAACTGAATGTTGAAGTAATCATTGTTAAATCAAGTGATTTAATGAGCCCGATTGGGTATATTTTAGGTGCTGATAATTTTGAACGTGGAACTGAAGCATTAACAGAGATTCCACAAGATGACATGATGGTTATGGCTGGTTTTGAAGATAAACAAGTTGATTTGCTATTACAAATTTTTAAAGAAGCAAACATTCCTTTCATTCCGTTAAAGGCAATTGTAACTCAAACAAATGTAAATTGGACATTTATGCAATTGTTGAAAAATGTTAAAACTGAATATATGGAATTAACTGGAATGAATAAAGATATGATCAACTAGATTATTTGTCTTGTTAGCAGTATCTATATCAGCGTTATAATATTTTAATTATTATTAAAGAGATTATTTGATTCTTAGAAGATTAAGTTTAATCTTCTTTTATTTTGTTAAAAATAAAAGTGGAGGTAACTTATATATGGAAACAAAAACCAAAACAAATTTATTAAGAGCTTTTGCTGGTGAATGTCAAGCTCGAATGCGTTATGAAATGGCTGCTAAAGTCGCAGGTAAGAATGGAATGGCTATTTTACAAGATATGCTTTATTTTACTGCAAATCAAGAGAAAGAGCATGCGATAGTTTTTTACAATTATCTTAAAGATGTTTTTAAAGATGCTAATGTTTCAATGGAGGCTAATTATCCTGTTGATCTAGATCAGGATTTAAGTTCGTTATTAGAACAAGCAGCACAACACGAATACGATGAAGCAACATCTATCTACAAGCAATTTGGTGATGAAGCTAAAGAAGAAGGTTATGTTGAAATTGCAACAACTTTTTACATGATTTGTGAGATTGAACACTATCACCATGAACGTTTTAAAAAATATCATAATTTATTAACCAGTGGTAAATTATTTAATGACCAGTCTACTGTAAAATGGATGTGTATGAACTGTGGTTTTATTTATGAAGGTACTGATGCACTAACGATCTGCCCAGTTTGTAAACACCCACAAGGTTATAGTCTACGTCTTGATGAATCTCAATTTCATTTATAAACTAGTAAAAGCAATCCTCTTGAAAGGATTGCTTTTTAAGTGAATTTTTTAACTTGTCTAAACTATTTAATATTAATTATAAAAAGTCTATAATTAAAATATAGTCCAAAAAAGGAGTTTAATTCAAATGAGAATACTAAGTTTTAAAGGCGGAATCCATCCCCATGATAATAAAAGTCTTTCCGCCAATCATCCAATCAAACTATTAAATCCTGGAGATGAACTGATTTATCCATTATCACAGCATATTGGTGCTCCAGCTAAAGCTATCGTTGCTAAAGGTGATCATGTTTTAGTTGGCCAAATTATTGCTAATGGAAACGGTATGATTTCTGCCAATGTTGCTAGTTCTGTCTCTGGAACCGTTAAAACAATTGATTTACGACTTGCCCCTACTGGTTTTTTTGTTGATTGTATCGTTATTACTAACGATCACCAATATCAAAGTATTCCAGAATACAACACAACAAATGATTATCATAATTATAGCAGTATGCAAATTCGTGAACTTATCGCTCACGCAGGAATTGTTGGTTTAGGTGGCGCCGGCTTCCCCAGCGCAATAAAAAATACCCCTAAAGATGATGACTCAATTAAATATGTAATTATCAACGGTGCAGAATGTGAGCCCTATTTAACTTCTGACTATCGTTTAATGCTAGAAGAAACAGATAAATTAATCGCTGGCATCAAAATTCAATTACAGTTATTTAAAAATGCCAAAGCAATTATTGCTATTGAAGATAATAAGCCAGAAGCATTAGCTCATTTAAAAAAAGTCGTTGTAGATGAAGATAAAATTGAAATAGCAGCCTTACCAACAAAATACCCTCAAGGAAGTGAACGCGTATTGATTAAAGTATTAACTAATCAAACAATTGTAGATGGGATGTTGCCAGCTGATGTTGGCTGTATTGTCAGCAATGTTGCATCTATTATTGCTATCTATGAGGCCGTTGCCTTAAATATTCCACTAATTGAAAAGATTGTAACGGTAACTGGTGATGCAATCTTTCAACCACAAAATTTTAAGGTTCGCCTAGGAACTAAATATCAGACCCTTGTTGACGCTTGTGGAGGTTTTAAAATACATCCTCAAAAAATCATTTCTGGTGGTCCCATGATGGGTACTGCTTTATTTAATTTAGATGTACCAGTTTCTAAAACTTCTTCTGCTTTAGTTTGCCTAAGTGAAGATGAAGTATCTAAAACCGCTCCAACTGCGTGCATTCACTGCGGCCGATGCGTCGATGTTTGCCCTATCGGTCTTATTCCACAATTACTATACCGTTATGCCAGAACAGGCGATAAAGAAAACTTTTTAAAGGTTCACGGCAACGATTGTATGGAGTGCGGCTGCTGTACCTTCACATGTCCTGCAAAGCGAAACATGACACAATCATTTAAAAAAATAAAAAAAGCAATTAATGACGATCGCAAGAAAGGAGCAAAATAATGGATAATTTATTTAATGTGTCTACTGCTCCCCATATTCGTAGTTCAATTACAACTAAAAATATTATGTATGACGTAATCATTTCTTTATTACCAGCAACTTTTTTTGGAATTTATCAATTTGGATTTAATGCGTTTCTTGTTATTACAACTGCTATTATTACAGCTGTTCTAAGTGAATATTTGTATCAACGATTGATGAAGCTGCCAATCACGATTAAAGACGGCTCCGCAGCCATCACAGGCTTATTATTAGCGTTATGCCTATCAAGCTCATTGCCATTGTGGATGGTTGCTTTGGGAAGTATATTCGCAGTTATAATTGTTAAGCAACTTTTTGGTGGACTTGGTCAGAACTTTATGAATCCTGCTTTAGCAGCTCGATGTTTTTTATTAATTTCATTTGCCGGAAAAATGAACAGCTTTGTTAGCATCGACGCAAGTACTAGTGCTACTCCGCTGGCAATGATACAAAATGGACAAAATGTCAATCTTCTCAAAATGTTTATAGGAAATACTAGTGGTACGATTGGTGAAACATCAGTAATTGCTCTGCTTTTAGGCGCTGTCTACCTAATTTATCGAAAAGTAATTAGTCCTAAAATACCGTTGTGTATCCTATTTTCATTTTCTTTAATCATTTTGATCAATAATAACTTTAACAGTCTATTTTTATTACAACAAATTTGTGGTGGCGGTTTAATGATTGGGGCATTTTTCATGGCTACTGACTATGTGACAAGTCCGATTACTCCAACCGGTAAAATTATTTATGGACTGGTTATTGGAATATTAGCTGCTGTTTTTAGGCTCTATGGTAATACTCCTGAGGGAATGTCATTTGCTATTATCATTACTAATTTACTTGTCCCTTTGATTGAAAAAGTAACAGTGCCTAAAATAAAAGGTAGTGGAGGTAAAGCATAATGAAAAAAAATCTTCTAAAAGATATTCTCGTTTTTGTTGTAATTACAGTTGCTGCTAGTTTATCTCTAGCTATGGTTAATTCTATTACCAAAGACCCAATTGCTAGACAAAATGAAAAAATCATACAAGATTCTTATCGAAGTGTTTTTAAAGAAGGTCAAAATTTTGATAATAATAAACAAATAAATCAACTTGTTAAAAATTTTCCTAATGTTATAAAAGACAAAAAATATAACTTTGGTGAAAATGGCATTGTGATAGACGACGTTTTAGTCGTTACAAATGATAAAAAAGAATTAATAGGACATGTTGTCAAAGTCACTACTGAAGATGGTTATGGCGGTGATATCACATTAGTTGTTGGAATTGATACTAATAATGAAATTACGGGAATTGAAGTCCTCTCAATTGATGAGACGGTTGGATTAGGAATGAATGCTAAAAATGATAATTTTAAAAATCAATATTATCATAAATCAGTAACTGATTTTAAAATCACCAAAACTGGTAAGCAAAATGAAGATGAAATTGATGCTCTAAGCGGAGCTACAATTACTTCATCAGCTTTTAACAATGCTATTAACGGAGCCTTAGCAATCAACCAGGAAATCAAGGAGGCTAATCATGAATAAATATGTTGAACGTCTTTATAATGGAATCATAAAAGAAAATCCAACTTTGATTTTAATGTTAGGAATGTGTCCTACTCTTGCAGTAACAACTTCTTCTGTCAATGGATTAGGAATGGGCTTAACAACGATGATTGTCCTTGCCGCATCAAATTTTATGATTTCGTTCTTACGAAAAATAATCCCTGAAAGAATGCGAATTCCTTCTTATATCGTAATTGTCGCTTCAATGGTAACAATTGTCCAATTACTATTACAAGCATATTTGCCTTCATTATATGATACATTAGGGATCTATATTCCTCTAATTGTGGTTAATTGTATCATTTTAGGACGAGCTGAAGCTTACGCTTCAAAACATAGTTGCGTTTTATCGTTATTTGATGGTGTTGGTATGGGGCTAGGTTTTACGCTTGCACTGACTTGTATTGGTTTAATTAGAGAAATGTTGGGCAGTGGTACTTTTTTTGGAATTGAGTTTGCGCCACTTTTTAAAGATTTAGTTGGCACTAATATTTATAGCTTTTTTGCTCATCTTGAACCTGTAACTATCTTTGTAATGGCACCTGGCGCTTTCTTTGTTTTAGCTGGTCTAACGGCTATTCAAAACCGTTTAAAACTGCCAAGTGCAACTAATAAAAACAAAGATGGTAATTGTAATCATGATTGTCTTCATTGTCGTAGCAGTGATGAAAAGGCACTTTGTGATTTAAAGGAGGAAAAATAAATGACGGGAATGATTTTATTATTAATTAGTGTCGCTTTAGTAAATAATGTTGTCTTAAGTCAATTCTTAGGTCTATGTCCTTTTTTAGGAGTATCAAAAAAAATTGAAACAGCAGCAGGAATGGGTGGTGCTGTCATCTTTGTAATGTCTATTGCTTCAATTGCAACAAGTTTAGTTTACAAAATACTAGTACTCTTCCATTTAGAATATTTAAACACTGTTACCTTCATCTTAGTTATTGCTGCTTTGGTGCAGCTAGTTGAAATGTTCTTAAAAAAATATAGCTCTGGCTTATATAGTTCTTTGGGAGTATATCTTCCTCTTATCACAACTAACTGTGCCGTTTTAGGAGTTGCTATCACAAATGTTCAAAATAATTATGATATTTTGACAAGTCTTGTTTGTAGTTTTGGAACAGCTGTTGGATTTACGATTGCCATCGTTATTATGGCTGGGATACGTGAAAAAATCGCTGATAATGATATTCCTGTTTCATTCCAAGGTTCCCCCATTGTACTAATCACAGCAGGACTGATGGCAATTGCATTCATTGGCTTTTCAGGTCTAATATAAGGAGGAGAATATAAGATGAATGAAATTATAATTGCGGCCATTATTGTAGGTGCAATCGGTTTACTTATTGGTATTCTTCTGACAATTGCTAGTGAAAAATTTGCCATTACTGTTAATGAAAAAGAAATTCAAATTCGTGAAGAACTTCCTGGAAATAATTGTGGGGGGTGTGGCTATCCCGGATGTGACGGGCTAGCCAAAGCAATTGTTGCTGGTGAAGCAAAGATCAATCAATGTCCTGTTGGAGGAAAAAGTGTAGCTGACGCCATTGCAATGATCATGGGAGTAGAAAGTGAAGAAACAATGCGAATGACAGCATTTGTTCGTTGCGGTGGTACTTGCGAAAATGCAACGATTCAGTACTTATATCACGGTATCAAAGACTGTAATAACGCAGCCATCGTCCCTGGTGGTGGAGATAAACAATGTAGTCACGGCTGCATGGGATACGGCAGTTGTGTCAGAGAATGTGAATATAATGCCATTTCAATTATTGATGGGGTTGCCGTTATCAATCCAGACTTGTGCCAAGCATGTGGTAAATGTCTTAGAGTCTGTCCAAATAATGTAATTACTTTGATTCCATATCAAAAACAGGCAGTAGTAAAATGTAATTCAAATGAACCAGCTCTCCGAGCTCGTAAAAATTGCGCTGTTAGTTGTATTGGCTGTGGTATATGTGCTCGTAATTGTCCTAATAATGCAATTATTATTGAAAACTCTTTAGCACGGATTGATTATACTAAATGTACAAATTGTGGACTTTGCAAAGAAAAATGTCCTCGAAAATGCATTATAACTGCTTAAAATTATATTAATCAAATGAAAAAGGTGACTTTGTGTAGTGAACTTCATTGTATCAAAAAATCACCTTTTTTACTTATCACTTTTCACTTATCATAAAATTACTAATTAATCTACTCTATACTTCATTCTTTTATTATACTTATTTTCCTCTATTAATAAATATGTTCAGTACAGTAATTCTAATTATCATCTCATAAACTACTTTAATTTTTCTCTTGACTTGAAGTAAACTTCAAGATGTATGATATTATCACCTATAAAAAGTATTTTTTATAGTATCTAGTTATATGGGAGGTAAATATGTTTTTAGAAAAAATAGACGATACAAACGATCTTAAAAAATTGAATAGAAAAGAATTAAAAGAACTTGCTAACGAAGTTAGAGCAGCATTGATTAATAAGATTAGTAAAGCCGGCGGACATAGTGGTCCCAATTTAGGGATGGTAGAAATGACAGTAGCTTTACATTATGTTTTTGATTCACCAAATGATAAATTCGTTTTTGATGTTTCCCATCAGTCTTATCCACACAAAATATTGACCGGCAGAAAAGAGGCATTTCTAGATGAAGAACATTTCCATGACGTAACAGGATATACCAACCCACTTGAAAGTGAACATGACATGTTTACAATTGGTCACACTTCTACATCTGTATCACTTGCTCTTGGGTTAGCAATTGGAAGAGATTTGAATAAAAAAGCCGAAAATATTATCGCTATTATTGGCGATGGTTCTTTATCAGGTGGAGAAGCACTAGAAGCTATCGATTATGCAGGCGAATATAATAAAAACTTGATCATTATCGTTAATGACAATGATCAAAGTATTGCCGAAAATCATGGCGGTATTTATCAAACGCTTAAAGAATTACGAGACACTAACGGAACAAGTAATAACAATATATTTACATCATTTGGTCTTGATTATAAATACTTAGATGATGGGCATGATATCGAAAAATTAATTGAATTATTTGAAAGTGTTAAAAATATCGATCACCCTATCGTATTGCATATCCATACAATCAAGGGAAAAGGATTACCATATGCAGAGGTAAACAAGGAAGCTTGGCATGCTGGTGGTCCATTTAATGTTGCTGATGGAACATATAAATTTGTTGATGAAGATGATCAAACCCTATTCGATAGCTTGACTAACTTATTAAATGCAAATAAAAAGGCTATTGTTGTAAATGCCGGTACACCGATGGGGCTAGGATTCATCGAACCTGTAAGAAAAGAATATGTCGAACGTGGACAATTTATTGATGTTGGCATTGCTGAAGAAAATGCTATGGCAATGATTAGCGGGATTGCTAAAAATGGCGGAATACCTGTCTTTGGAACTTTTGCTCCTTTTTTACAACGTACATATGATCAGCTATCTCACGATTTATGTCTGAACAATAATCCAGCAACAATTCTTGTTCTATCCGCTGGAGTCTATGGGATGAATTCAAATACTCATATAGCTTTATGTGATATTGCAATGTTTGCACATATTCCAAATTTAATCTATTTAGCGCCGACAACTAAAGAAGAGTATTTACAAATGTTTAAATATGCAACTACCCAAAAAGATCATCCAATTGCAATCAGAGTCCCAGTACAAATGATTGAAAGTGGTCAAGAAGACACAACTGATTACTCTATCCATAATAAATCTCAAATTGTTCAACAAGGTAATGATATTGCTATTATCGGAGTAAGTAATCTGCTTCCATTAGCCTTAAAAACAGCTCAAAAATACAAAGAGGATACCGGTAAAAATATCACTGTAATAAATCCAAAATTTCTAACAGGTTTAGATGAAGAATTACTAAATGACTTGACTAATAATCATCGTCTTATTATTACTTTAGAAGATGGTGAATTAGAAGGTGGATATGGGCACAGAATAAGCAGTTTCTACGGTATGACAGAGATGAAAGTCAAGAATTATGGTATCTCCAAGGCCTTTCATACTGATTTTAATGCTGATGAATTATTAGCTCAACATGGTATATCCGTTGATCAATTAGTGACTTATATGAAAAATAGCTAAAAACTATATATTATTGTTTTATATATAATTCTCATTAGTATACAATAAAATTAATAATGTATTTAAAAAAGGCTGTAACGTCTAAAGTGAACTGCAACCTGTCAAATAGACAATTGAAAAAATATAAAATTTTTCCTGCCGGTAGATTATCTACTGGCAGTTTTTATGCGATTTGCAAATAAATTTTATGTTTTTCGATTCTGATATAATAATGGAATTCTGTTACATCTGTGAGCCGTTTCTCATTTAGTGCATCGGTAGTAAACTCTCGATTAAGTAAATTTTTAGCTATATATTGAGGATTTACAGCCTGTCCTGTACATCCATTAGTAGAGTATTTAATAGTTGATTTGATATTAAGTAGTACGTAGTACTCGTTTATCATTAACATCAATGTCATGATAACATTCTAGATCATCTCTAATTCTTCATTATCCTCTATCTGGTGACTCTGTATGGAGCTTTTCAATCTCATCAGTAATCCGTCTGTTTTTTTGTTCGTTTTCAGAGCTTTCTCTGTACAACCTCCAAATGCAGTTTTTCTTCCTTTTGTCATAATAGTGTGTTCTCCTATTTCAGATGATTTTAACTCTTCATGATTATTATACTTCTTTATCCAGAGTTGTAACTTCAATCTTTGACAAATTCCGTATTTTTTACAAATATCATCCAAGGAACCACGACCATCTAAATAATCTAAAACAGCTTGCTGACACCAAACATAGATACAATTCGATTTCGGCTTTCTTTTCCATCTAGATACAAATTTACAGCATATACCTTATCCTCAATGGATATTTTTCTTTTAGACATAAAATATGCTTCCTCCTAAGTGACAAGTTTTTATTATTTCACTTGTCTCCCCAGAAAGAAGCATATCAATTTTAATGCGTTACAGTCTCTTTTATTTATAACTATTTAACAACAATATTGACAAGATTGCTTTGTAAATCAAATTTATACCGTATAATCAACGTTTTTTTAATATCTACATCACTACTACACCACTTACTACACCATTGTTTGAATGAACATATAATAACTTACATGATGCACTCTTAAATGCTTTCAATAAGAACAATGTCATCATTAAATTGATCTATACTATTGTGTACATAATGTAATGTCATTCTTACTGATGTATGACCTAATAACGTACTTACAGTATTTGGTGTCATGCCTGCTTCCATACATCTTGTGGCAAAAGTATGTCTAAATGTATGTGGTGAAATATTTTTACAATCATATCTATACCCATCCTCAATTGCTCTATCTTTAATATACGCTAGCACTGAATGAAATCCTGCTCTTGTAAAACAGTCTCCTCTTGTATTAACAAAGATTAGTTCTTTGCTTATATCACTATGTTGTTTATAGTAGCGTTTATGTGTTCCTTCTTCAAGTTGTTTTTGACGTAATTTTATATTTCTTCTTAATATAATTAATGCTCTTTCATTCAAAGGAACATATCTCGCATTTTTTGTTTTTGTTTCTCTAAAAAAATAATTGCCATTGTCATCTGGATAATCAGAAATTTGATGTTTTATATATATAAATTTTTTATCTAAATCCACTTCATCAAATGATAATCCCAGTAATTCACTTATTCTTAATCCAGTATTAATGTTGAATTCAATCATATCTTTATGCAACTGATTGGTACAGCCTTTAAGAAGCATTTTTTCATCTCTCTTACTTAAAGGTTGTTTTATAGTTTTATTTCTAGGTTGTGCGTCTATACTTTTACATACATTTTTTCTAACAATATCATTGAGAAATGCCTTTTCCATCATTTGAGTTAATGTATGTCTAACTGTTTCTCCAGCAGTTTTTGACACTTTTAACGCTTTTTTAACTATTCTTAAAGCATCAATGTTTTTAAATTTAGTAATGTCAATATCTCCAACATCCCTTACATAAAGATCATAGTTATGAGAAATGTTTTCTAAATAACGTCGACTCATGCCTTCTTTTTTCTTATAATTTTCAAACCAAAAATCAAACCATTGATTTAATGTATAATCATATTCTAGACTTGCTTTTTCTTTATCTTCTTTTATTGCTTGCTTTAATAATTGTTTTATTCTTCTTAAATTTGAATCATAAATATATTTTCGTTTTCCTAATCTATTAACATATCTTGCACAATATATCCCATCTTTTCTTTGTGAAATACCTGCTCCTAATTCAGTACCATTTAGACCTTTACCCATATTATTTCATTCCTTTCTAAAACTAGATATACATTTCTTTTTGTAGCCACTCCTCAAACTGTTTTCTTTTAATCATTCTTTTATTTCCATTCCATATTACAAAATCACATTTTGAACTATCTGAAATCTCTCTTATTTTATTAATACCTAAGCCACTATATTTTGAAGCCTCTTTAACACTTAATAATAATGGTAATTCTTCACTTAATTGCATATGCATTCTCCTTTTTTAATTAATTTGGCTTGTCATGACACTAAAATCATAAAAGCTTTTTCACAAAAAAACAAAGATACGATTTTTATAAACGTACATTTGACAATTATATTTTATATAGCAATACTCACTCTAAGTGACATCTTTATACTTGCTGATTCCACTTGATTGAGTTTAGTTAATTTTCTGATTAATCTTGACTTGTCTATTGTTCTTAACTGTTCCATCATGATAATAGAATCACATTTAAGACTATCTCTTGCTGTAATAGCTATATGTGTAGGTAATTGTGGTTTACCTTCCATATGCGAAGTCATACAAGCAACAATAGTCGTATTACTGTAAATGTTCCCAATATCATTTTGAATAATTAGAACTGGTCTAACACCACTTTGTTCACTCCCAACAGCAGGATTAAGATTTGCTAAATATATTTCTCCACGTTTTATGTTTTCAATCATAATACTCACCTCGCTTTATTATGTAAAATTGAAAAGTATCAATTCTTGCTTAATATTAAAAATATTACCAAAGATACTTTTCAATATAATTTTTATAAGTTTATGCACTATTGATAGACTGCTTTGCCAGTACAGTTCCACAAGATTATATAATATATAACCTTATAGGATTTTCACCTATATAATGTCTTGCCTGCGACAGAATATAATTGCTCGGACTAGGACTCATTATGTGTATCATTATCCCCTTATACAATCATCGCCAATAGTTAGCTGCTATTTTGTTATCAAATATTAATCGCTAAGATAAAGCATTATCTATTTCGGCGTATTTATAACATGGGCTTATATATAAGGAACGTTATCAATACTGTTATTCAATTTTCAATGATCTATTTCAGAGATTTATTAACCCCTTCACTTATTAGCCCGTGAAAACCCTCAAAACGCACCCTAAATTGAAAATTATTTTAATTTTTTTCTAATATTAGATAATCTTTTTCTTACTATAGACTCACTTATATTCATTATAGATGCTATTTCTTTATTCTTATATCCATACATCTTGAGATATAAAATAACAAGATCTTGAATATGAGCTTTAATCATGACTTGATATAAGTTTTCATCTTCAATTTGATCTATGACATCACTCATGTCTCTAATTGGTAATTTTAATTCAGTAAATGGAACTTGATTTATAAAATTATAATTAGTTAATTGCCATTTCTTAAATCTTCGTTCAGCATTAAAATCTCTCCAATCATAACGACGTAATTCTAATATTTTATCATCAGTCATTCCATTTTCCTTTAATATTTGTTCTTCTTTTTGTTTCCACTTTTTCCATTTCTTTTCTTCAGATGCTTTATTATAGACCATGCAGCTTTCCTCCTCTTAATTTATTAATTAAGAAATGGAGGAGATCTGCATCTAAAGTCTATAAACCAATGACGAATAATCATGGTACATTACAACAATTGTATAGAACTTAATTCTCGCATATCTTCAATTGTTATAATTTCAACATGATGTTTATCGCAAATCATTTGAAATTCTGCATATAAATCATCAAATATACATATTCTTGTTTTATCATATACAAGTAAAGCATCAATTTTTTCATTTCTAATATAATGAATAAGTGTTTGCATTTCCCTCGTATATGAGTTTTTACCTTCTGATACTTCTTTAGCAACAGCAACCACATCTATATCAAAAGAATGTGCTAGTTTTGTAAGTACATCCTCCTGATAATAAAGTAAATTTTGTAAGTGCCTGTTTGATACACGACAATAAATAAATGCTTTTGAATCTTTCATATCTGTTTCCTCCTATGAAAAGCCAATGCTTTTCATACAAGACTGCAGAATCAAATTCGATTTAACAAAATTTTCTTTAATTTTTTTAATATTCTTTTTTTCTGATAGTTTAATTTTTGCTGCGATATTCCTAAACTCTTAGCTACTTCATTTTCTTTCATATCAAGAAAATAAATACTATTTATGATGTATGCCTCATAATCATCTAATTCTTGCAATACTGTAATTAACAGTTTGTTTATATCTTCAATATAAAGCTCATTTATATAATCAAATTCTTGATAATGACCATATAAATCAATATTGTTAATATCTGAATAACGAGGATTATTCATATCTTTTTTTATTTCATAATTCATTCTTTGATAACTATTTCTGCAAATTACATAGATATCTTTATTAACCTCTACCCATTGTTTTTGAATTTTTATGTAATAGATTTTTTTACCATTAATTTCTTTCACCCAAAAGTGATTTTTTCTATAATCATTCTTCACCTTATTTCTCCTTTCAATAATTTGAAAAAAGATATTTGGCGGAGCTTTGTTCATATAAAAAACGTACAAAAAAAGAACAAACTTATAAAAAAATTTGTTCTTTCTTTCAATACATTGAATTGTGATTAATAATGCACATCTATATCCTACTTTGCTATTAAGAATCCCTGAAAAAAGCAATAAAAATGTATGACTTACGCCATCAATTCTCATCAAAACCTCCTAATAGCAAATATGACTATATCTAATTATGAATTATCATGCACATTTTTGTGATTTATTAGGTTATATATTAAAGATAATGTAAACGATAGAATAATATAGAGGTGAACAATAATGCCTGAAAAAACATTAAAAAGATTAGGAAACTCAATTAGAGAACATAGAAAGCAGAAAGGTTATTCTCAACAAGATTTGGCCGAGATAACAGGAATATCACGATGCCATATTGCAAATATTGAAAATGGTATTGCAAATGCTTCATTTGAAATTATTACTATTTTAGTCAAAGAACTAAATATTTCTTTAGATAGCATTGTGTATATTGAACAACTTAGTTTTCAATCAACGATGATGAATTCTCTTTCTATTCAATTATCTCAATGTACTGATTCGCAACAAAAAATCATATTTAAAACTCTCAAATGTCTTATGAATGAATTTATCAGTTATAATCATTTTGAAAATGAAACAGTGAAGGCAGATTCATAAAGAATAATAGGACATAAGTTTTCTAGATATATTTCAACTAAACTTTAAAACTTTTCTATTTAATTTATTTTTTAATTCACCATTATATTTTATTTACCATTTTAAATTGTTTAATTATGTTTTTAATATCAGTTGTCTATAATGGATAAAAAAACAAAAGAATAGTAAATATTTATTTAACAATACAAACTATAAATGTTGTTAAATGATCAAATAAAAGATTAAAAAGCATATTAGTAATTCATAATAATTTATACATTTTATTAATAAAATTAATTATAAAGATATACAACCAAAAATCATCGATATTTTGTTAAAATTACAAACACCTCCTTACATTTTTCTTTAATAAACATTTAGAATAAATAAAAAGAGAATTATTTAGTATGGTTCGTACTTATTTTGGGGTGTTAATAAAATATGTAAATAATTAGAATAGATTCAAAACTATTGAATATACTCGTGGTTTTGTCCCTATAAGTTTATCTAAAATTATTTATTTACCCAACTTCGAGTAAGAACCTTTAGTATTAATACTTCTTTCTTACATTGAAATTATAAATATGTTTTGTTATGATTATAAAAGAATAATAATAAAATTTTAATTTCTCTATTAGGATGTGATAATATGAATATTTTTACAAAAATTAAGCAAATCGATCATTTTACGGAAAGTGAAAAAATTTTTGCAAGCTATATTATAAATTACCCTCATGAAGTTTTAACATTAGACCTTCAACAACTTGTTAAAAAATCTTATGTATCTTCATCTACAATTTATCGTGTTATTGAAAAACTAGGTCTTTCTGGTCTTAATCAATTAAAAGTTCAAATTTCATTACAATTAGAAAATAGAAAACAAGAAAAACAAGATGTTGATTATAACTATCCATTTCATAAATTAAATACCCATCATCAAATTATGTCTAAAATGTTATCTTTATATGATCAAACTTTAAAATCAACGTTTAATTTAGTTGACTTAGATGTTTTTTTAGAAGTTATTCAAACACTATATAATGCTAATAATATTATTATGTTTCCTTCCATAGGTAATTATTTTATGGTAGAAAGCTTTCAACAGAATATGTTAGAGATTGGTGTGAGTGTAGAAGTTGTTAAAGAGCGCTTTTATCAGCATTGGACAGCTCAATCATGTAAAAAAAGTGATGTTGTAGTTATTGTGAGTTATGCTGGAAAAACACCTTATCTTAATGAGATTGTAAAAACATTGAAAGAAAAAAATGTGAAAATGGTACTTATTTCTTCAACTGTTCATATTCCATTTGCCAAGTATATCGATTATCATTTGTACTTTTCTTCTTATGAAGCATCTGAAGAAAAAATCGCTTCATTTTCATCTCGTATTTCATTGCAATATCTATTAGATTGCATATATGCATGTTATTTTAATAGAGATTATGACAAGAATCTTGATTTTAAAATTAATAATTATATAGACTAAGGCCAACTTAACAGTTGGCCTTAGTCTATATGTAGATAGTACAAAAATCAAAAATCAATTTATATCTTGGGAGAAATAAAGTATGACTACCCACAAATTCCTAATAAACTTAATACAAAACTTACAACAATAATTCCGATAAGAATTAAGTTAGGACTTACTTTCTTCCTAATTAATCCAAAACACGTAAATGTTGCCGTTAAAGGTAACATACCCTTTAATATTTGATCTAATATTTCTTGAAGTTTATATTCAATACCACCTAAATTAAAATTTAGTGTTGTTGTTAAACCGACGGTTTGACAAATCATCCCTCCGACCATCATTAACCCAACTATTCCAACTGCTTTTGTGATAATGGACATAATTCCATTTTCATAAGCTTCTTTAATATATTTGCTTCCTAATGTAAATCCTAAATATGTACCAAAGTAGCGTGTAAGAATGTAAGGAATATTATATAATAACAAGAAAATAATAGGTCCTAAAACTGATCCATCTTGTCCTAATGAAATACCAATTCCAGCAGCAATTACTCTAAACGTTCCCCAAAAAAACGAATCACCAATACCTGATAAAGGACCCATTAAACTTGCTTTTACTGCATTAATAGAATATGTATCAAAATCATCATTCTCACTATTTTCTTTTTCCATACTGGCGGTAATTCCCAACAAAAATGTAGATAAAGCAGAATTAATATTAAAATAATCTACACTTCGTTTCATGGCTTCAGTACGTTCTTCTTTTGTCTTATAATATCTGTTAATAACAGGTAGCATAGCATATTCAAAAGACAAACCACTTGCACGTACTTGATTCCAACTCGCAAATATAGTAAACGATCTTAAGAATACCTTATTTAACATTTTTTTATCTTCTTTAGATAAACCTTCTTTGATCCTAATCATTAAAGAAATCCTCCTCACTATTATCATTTTCAAAAGCCAATTCTGATCTTTTACTATTTAATGAATTATTTAAATCTATATCTTTATAACTTGTATACATAGCAATTACAACACCAATCAAACAAATCGCAATAAGTGGCAATTCTAAATAAGCATAGAGAACAAATCCAAGAACAAGAAATACAGCAATCTTTTTATCCCATAACATGTTTAATAGCATCGCCATTCCTAAAGCAGGGAGTGTTTGTCCCGCTACAGTTAAGCCATTCATAATAACATCTGGTATAGAATTAATTAATGAAGATATGACATCTGAACCTAGCATAATACCTAAGAAACCAATAACTCCAAATGCTAAAGGCTTTAAAATCATACAAGCCATCTGTATTACTACAACCCCTTTTTGATTACCTTCTTCATTAAATTTATCCACTTGAGGCATCATTGCTGCAAAACCAATATTGACAACAGTTGTAATTGTTGTAGCTAGCAAACTGATCGGTACAGCTAAAGCCATAGCTGCTTCTGTACTTTGATTAGATATAATTGCGAACGCTGTTCCAAAAATTGCTCCAGTAAATGAATCAGATGGTAGAGCACCACCAATTGATGTAATTCCTAAAAAGATTACTTCTAATGAAGCACCCATAACAATCCCCGAATGCAAATCACCTAAGACCAATCCAGTTAACGTTCCCATAACAAGTGGTCTTTTGATCATCGGATCACCTAATCCTGTGTCTGTTAACATACCTAGGAACATAAGTAACCCTATTAATAAAGCATCTACTAACATATTATATTTCCCTCTTCTTCCTTCTATTTAATTAACATACCTATTGGTTGTGCTTTATCAGTTGGTACTGGTTGATAATTGACATCTACGCCTAACTGAAGTAAATCATTAAATACCTTTTTATCTATATTTGTCACAAATAGATTCTTTGCTAGTTGTTCTTTTTTTTCTTTATCTCCTATCAATTGAGACATACGTCCATAATTACCAACATTGATACTAGATATTCCTTGTACATTGTTCATCATTTTTAATGCTGTTTCTGGATTACTAACAATTAATAAGATTTTTAAATTTTCTGCACGTGGATCATTAAGTAAAGTGATTGCTTTATCGCACGAAACAATACTTGCTTTTACACCGCTAGGAACAGCCATTTTCAAAGCCATAAGTTGCATCTCATTTTTAATGACTTCATCATCTGCAACTACAATTCTATTGATTCCTAAGAATTTACTCCATACTACTGCAACTTGACCATGAATTAAACGTTCATCAATTCTCATTAATTTAATCAAAAAAATCACCACTTTCTTCTTTTTTATTTTCTTTTAATATCTCATTCACATAAACCATCGATGTCTTTCCTTCATCAATACAATTTAAAATACATTCAATTTCATAACTTGTACATAATGCCAACATAAGAACAAGAACAGTATTCATACCTGAAATCAAATGAACATTGCCTCGTCTTACAAGTGGTGTTAATACAGTATTAACACTACCTCCGGGTAAATCTGTAATAATAATAAATTCATCTTCAATATTAAGCATGCTCTCGACTTTATTGAATACATTCTTAACATCTTCTCCGTCATAAAATCCAACAGCAACTATATTATCATCAATTCCTGACAACATCTTAATTGTTGATTTCATTCCTTTTGCTAAATCCCCATGGGACGCTAATATAATTTTTCTCATATAAACTCCTCTCTAAGTTATCAATATGCATATTTCCTTTAACCTACTAATATTTTACCTTTATTCATTAATCCTTAAAATATATTTTCTTAATCTAAATATGGATAAAACTAATATTTTAGCAACTTTTAAAATGATATTCAAACACATGAAAATCTTCCTTAATAATAGGAACATAAAATCCTATCGATGCTAGTTCGTCACCGCCATAAATAAGATTACTTTCTTCTTCACAATAATCCATATCTTGATCAAGATATGGAATCGTAAATCTTTCATGCGATAATAATGGTGAATACATCTTTTGAAATATCATTACATGACATTCCGATCTATTTTCATTACAGATAGACCACATTTCATAATTTTTATTAGACATTTCATGTCGATAAAACACACCATTCATAATAAGTTTCTGTAATTTTTTATATGAAATTATTTGTTTGTAAATTTCATCTCGTTCTTCATTAGAACATTTTTCTAGATCCAGTTCATAACCAAAGTTATACATTTTTGCAACTTTATACCTTGCATCAAAAGTTGTCTCTCTTCCTGTTTGATGATTAGGTGTTATACTAACATGAGCCCCCATCGCTACTGGAGGATATAACATACTAAATCCTTTTTGAATTACTGTACGGTCAAAGCAATCGGTATTATCACTACACCAATTTTGTCCAACATAACTAAGAATACCCGGATCAAATCTCGCTCCACCACTAGAGCATCCTTCTATAAGAAGGTTTGGATATTTTCTAGTGATAATATCTAATATTTCATACAGACCTAATATATATCGATGGTAAATTTCTCCTTTTTGTGATTTTTTTAAAAATGAAGAATTCACATCAGTTAGTGGTCTATTCATATCCCATTTTATATAATCTAGATATCCTGGCTTCAGATATTTTTCTAATGAACAAATAATATAATCACGCACTTCTTTTCTAGATAAATCTAAAACATATTCATGTCGCCCTTCCATAGGTGTATATGACGGAACATGAAGAATCCAATCCGGATGTTGTTTATATAACTGACTATTTTTATTAACAACCTCTGGTTCAAACCATAATCCGAACTTCATACCTTTGTCATGAACCAATTGTGAAATTCTTTTTATTCCTCCAGGTAATTTACTTTCATTACATTGCCAGTCTCCAATGCCAGATTCACTCGTATTTCCTAATCTAAACCAACCATCGTCTAGAACAAACAAATCAATTCCAAGTTCTTTTGCCAAATCTGTTTGTCTATCAATTTTATCGATAGAAACATCATAATACATTCCTTCCCAAGAATTAAGCAATACTGGTCTGCGTTTATCAATGAAACGACGAGGCATTAAATGGTATTGATATAACCAATGAAAATTTTGACTCATTTCATTTAAACCATTTTGAGAATAGTTTAGTATTGCTTCCGGTGTTGTAAAAGATTCACCAGGATGTAAAGTCCATTGAAAACTATCTGAATTTATTCCTATTTGCGAACGTACATTGCCAAATTGATCCATTTCAGCTTGAGCTATGAAATTACCACTATATATAAGTTGAAAAGCAAATATTTCACCATGATTTTCACTGGCACCTGAAGAAGCTAGTGCAAAAAAGGGTTGATGTTGAGGACTACTACTTCCTCGAATACTTTCTATTTTTTGAATACCATGATGTAACGAGAATCTTTCTATATTGGCTTCTTGAGCATATGTTCCATACAATGATATCCAATCGTATTTTTGAAAAGGCAGATCCACTGACCAACTTTTTGCATCTTGAATAACAATATTTTCTTTACCATAATTTTCAATTTTTTGATGCCTCGCAATTACTCCTCTTTCTTTAAACAAAGAATAATACATAATTACTCTTATTTTAGCGATATCATCTTCACATATAATTTTCAATGTATCTACTTCATCACTCTCACCAAACGTACTTGGTAACCCCTCAAGTATAGGTTTATTTTTACATATTTCCCACTTCACAAAATTCAAATCAAGATAATCTACACCATTTTCGGGAATAATTGATAACATAGGAATTCTAAAATCTCCCCTACCTCTTGTTGGAATTTCAAAAGGAATATCATCAAAATAAACATTATTCAAACTTATGTCTCCTACAGTTGAATACGCTCGCTTAAAATCATATAAATTTTCATTACAATGATAATTTCTTAATGGACTCCCTAAATAACGATGTACAAGATACTTATTGTCAACCACCTCAATGATGTAACTTAATTTATCATTTTTCATATGGGCAATACAGTTATTCTTCCTAAAAACTATACTCACTTATATTTACTCCTTTCAATTTCTAAAATTTCTTTTGCAAGAAATATCTTATAGTTTTATTTAACAACATACGTAAATAAATTAGTATGGTTATTCTACACTTATATATAGCAAAAACTAATATTTTGATATATAATTAAAATATGAAAGAATATAAAGAATCTCCAGAAAATCTATTGTACAGTTCTATATCTGACCTTTCCTTTTATAGCGCCGGTTACGAACAATGTGTCGCAAATCATAGTTGGGGTCCTAAATTAAGATCTTATCAACTTATTCATTTTGTTTTATACGGGAAAGGAGAGTTCACAATTAATGGACACGTATTTCATTTAGCCAAAGGTGACGCTTTTATCATTCCATCGGGAAAGGTGTGCTACTATAAAGCTGATGCAATAGAACCTTGGTGCTATGTTTGGATTAATTTCTCAGGAATAAAATCTCAAATTTATGCACATGAATTAATGCAATTCTCAAATGATGTATTTATTATTCATGATTTAGATATTGACAAATATAAAAATCCTATATTTGAAATTCTTAAATTAAATACAAATAAAACGAGTCGCTTTTTAAAATGCAACAGTATCTTATTAGATATCATGTCAATGTTATTCGAGAATCTTGAACTTGATGACAATTTAGTCAATTCTCCGTCAATAGCAGATGAGGCAAAACATTATCTAGATATCAATTATCCTGAAAAAATAAAAATCAAGGATATCGCAAAAGAATTGGGAGTTCATCCTAATTATTTAACAAAAGTATTTCATGACAAATTCGGAATTTCTCCAAAAAATTACCTTAAGAATTTAAAATTAAAAAAAGCAAAATCATTGCTAGCAACAACTACATTGCCTATTTCTGTAATAGCTGATTCCCTAGGGTTTGATGATCAACTTGCTTTTTCTAAAACATTTAAAAATAAATATAATCTTTCTCCTTCTCAATTTCGAAAAGAAGAAACACTAAAACTAAATCAACATAAAAATAAAAGGTACTCTAAAACTGAATTTTTTTAAAGGTCGTTCCAAAATTTTTAAAGGGAATTCTGATTGTAAATCGGAGTTCCCTTTAAATTATCTGTTGATTTTTGAAGACTAATAGATAACTCTTGATTGCCTCTCGTTAATTTTATTTGTTTACCTACACATTTAAAGAAAGCCAAACTTTTACATTATGAAGAATTTTTATGCTTTTTTTGTTGTAATCAATACAATAATTGAGCCAATCACAAAAATAACAACACCAATTAATAATACGGAACGTACTCCAACAATATCTAATAAAACACCACCAATAAGATTAGCGAAAATTTCTGATAATGTCATAGCCATTGTAACCAATGATTGACCTTTATTAATATCTGCAGCATACATTTTCTTCTTTACATAATAAACAGCTGATGGAATAAATAATGCATAGGCTCCCATTTGCATTAATTGAGCCACATAAATCATTGACATACTTGTCGCAAAATATGTTAAAACATGTTTTAAAGAGAAGATAATAATAGAACTTTAATTAAAGTTCCACAATTAACCTTTTGACTCAACTTATTGAATCCAGCCATTGTTGGTAATTCAAGCAGAGCAGCTAAGAAAACTGCCACACCCATATCGCCAGTATCACCACCAATAGGTATGATAATTTGAATAAAGAAGTTATTAAGAATTGTATGTGTCAAATAAACACCAACAAACCCTACAAGTAAAAAAATAAATTTTTTTACTTTGTACAGAAGGCAATAAATGATAGTTTTTTACCTTCAATAATTTCTTTTTCTACATCAACTTTCGTATCTTGATAATTTTTAGGTAAAACATATATACGAACGACAATATACATTAATGCCGAAAAGATAATATAGAATATTGGTATTAACAAAGCATCGTACATATTAACGATATTTCCTAATATTAATGAAGTAACAGCATAAGCAATAGAACCTAATCCTCTTGCTAAACCATAATTGACTTCAATACCATGATATTCAAACATAAATGCCATGGCATTCATTAATGGCATGATTGTATTCACCTATGAGAATATACTAACTACCATTATTAATAATACAACTTCTAATATCGATAAGAAATAAACAATTGCTGATAATGCTATAACAATTAACATCACATAACATACCATTTTATTAATAGGTATTTCTATATGATCATCTGCAAATGATGCTAACATCGGTTGTGAAAAAACCGCAATCATACTGACAATTGATAAAACAGCACCAATTTCAGAGTTATTAAATCCTCTATCTAATAAAAAAACAGAAGCATAACTCATCGTGGCACAAAACGTTGCATAATAGAACACTTGACAAGCAGTATATTTCAAATCTAGGCATAATACTTTTTTCATTACTTTATCCTGCTTTCATTATGTTTTTTCTAAATTATATAATCATTTTATAATTTATGAAATATTGGTTCCATATTTTTAAAAGTACAATAATATTCAAAACCTAAAGTTTTAAGTTCTTTTTTTGTTTCTTTAATATATGCTCCTAAATGCTCTTTTTTATGACTGTCGCTACCAATAGTTATAATTTTTCCACCAAGCTCTTTATATAATTTTAAAATATCTCTTGATGGTGTTAAATCTTTCAAATTATAACGATAAGAAGATGTATTTATCTCAATACCTTTTCCTTCTTGAATAACTATCTTTAATATTTCGGTAACAATACTTTTAATATTCTGAAAAGAATAATTTCCTGCTCGATCATATCTTGCAATTAAATCCAAATGTCCTAAAACACTATAATCTTTATATTGTGTTATGACATTCAGTATTTCTTGGTAATATCTTAAATTATATTCTTGTTGTGTTTTTCCTCTTTGAAAATCTTGGGTCCAAAACTCTTTATCTTCCACTTGATGACATGAAAGTATAATAAAATCAAAATCATATTGATTAAATAGTTTTTGAAATAATGGAATGGTATGTGTCTGAATTCCAAATTCCATTCCCTGTTTAATTGTTATTTGAGAATATATTTTTCTTAATCGTTCAATTTCTTTAAAATAATGAGAATAGTGTACATTCAAAGGAGCAAATTCATGTCCTTGAGAAAGTTTTAAAATTTCATCTTTTGTTAAGAATTCTTGATCAACTTTAATGCCATAATCAACATGATCAGTAAAACATATTTCATTCATATTCATTCTTATGGCATCTTTTATAACATCTTCCATAACATATTCACTATCATCACTAAAATGTGTATGTACATGATAATCACAAAACATTTTATTTTCCTCCTTTCATTTGTGAACATAAAACCATTTGTCCTAGTAGGATATACTCTAATACATTATCAATTTTAATTATTTCTGGAATAAATGTACAAGGTATACTTTTTTCAATTTCTTTTTTTAATTCATCTTCGTGAGTAATTAAATCACTAAATAATATAATTGCTTGAGGATCAATAATACACATTGCAGATAAAATAGTTTTAGAAACTAACTCAAGCGTCCCCTCAGGAGTACGAACAAGTTCTGAACTATCTTTTGATAAATCTAATGGTAAATATATGACTTCACCAGCAAAGTGATGACTGCCATCTAAAATCTTTCCATTAACAATAATTCCAGCCCCAGCTCCTATAGAAAGTGGTTGAAATAAAAACATAAATGTTTGATATTGTTTTTGTGATACATAATATCCTAAAGAGGCAGCATTCACATCGTTGGTAATGATAACTTTTTGTGTATATCTACTTGTAAATGCCATTTCTATATCATTATCTTTCACATCTTTAATGTACGAAGATGAAAGTAGACCATTATGAATAATTCCAGGAATTGACATACCAATCATAGATATATTAGGATAATGCAATATAATAGTATCTAAAACATCATATATATCTTGAATAGATATGTTATACTTAATGATTTCATTTTCTGTAAGAACTTGTCCTTTTTGATATAAGCGATAAGTAAGGTGGATACGTTCTTTATTTTTAAAGATAGTTAAACAAATGATTTGCCTTTGATCATTAATATCTAAGTTTATTGGTAATTCATTAGATTGAATATTTTCTGATTTTTTTTTATTTTCATTTGCTTTAGTTATCAAGGAAATGATTTTTCCAACATCATACTTTGCGAAAATTTGTGGAGGTATATTTAAAACAATTTGATTTTTTAGAATATCATGAACTTTTGCATGTAAATATGAAATTTGAGGAGCTAGTAAAACGATATCATAGTTGGTTCCTATTTGATATAAATTGTTATGTCCTATTGCATCGACTTTTAAATCCAATCCTAATAACCGAATAACCTCATTAATTCTTTGGGCAAAGAATCCTGTTGTCAATCCACCTGAACAGCTCAATAAAACTTTAGTAACAGGTTTACTTGATAGACTGATAATACTTTCTATCATCTCGTTAAATAATTCTAGTGCATGTTTTATAGTTTTCATTTGAAAATGAAGATAGAAATTGACTTCTTTGGTTATTTTATTAGTTACCTTTAATTCAATGATATTTAGTGGATTAAAGGTAACTTCTCCTATACCATATTCCGTTTCTATATAGATAATATTCTTATCCTTTTCACTTAAATATATTTGAAATCTCTTGTTTTCTTGAATACATATCCATTTAAAAAAGAACAATGTATTTATATCTTGTAAGAATTCGTCCATATTTTTATCTCACTATTGTTTTATTTCCCTTATAATGCGAGCAGGGACACCTGCAACTAATGAATTAGATTTTATATTTTTGGTCACAACAGTATTTGCCGCTATAACACATCCATCTCCCACGATTACTCCTGGCATAATAGAAACATTTGCTCCAATCCAAACATTATTTCCTATTGTAATAGGTAATGCTTTTTCTAAACCTTTATTTCTGTTCTTATAATCCAATGGATGATTCGCTGTATAAAAGCCACATGACGGTCCTATAAAAACATTATCTCCTATTGTTATATCTGCTCCATCCATAAAATAATTATTGATATTGATGAATACATTCTTTCCAATATGAATATGAACTCCATAATCACAAGTAAAAGGGCTAAGTAATACTAAATCTTGTGGATAACATCCTAGAAGCTGACAAATTAACTTTTTTCTTTCATTTTCGTTACTTGGTTTTAATTGATTAAGTTCAAAACATAAATCTTGTGCTTTTATCCTTGTATCTAGTAACTCACTATCATTGTTAGCATCATACCATTGACCCATTTTCATTTTTTCTTTTTCACTCAGCATCTTCTTTCAATCCTTCCTTTAACCACTTCATAGGAATATCCGCACTTGGATAACCTGCAATTAAAATGGCTTGAGCATGAACACCATAATCACCAGTTTGAACAACTGCTTTACATCTATCTCTCATCTGATAATATTCAGGAATATAGTGCATAATGTGAATGTTTTGACTATCAAAAGCCTTTTTAACAATTTGAAAATCTTCATGGTTCAATTCTTTCATATCTTCAGTTACGATAGCACCTTCAAAATCACCACAATTGATTAAAGTAGTAAAAACATCTCTAAAACTAGGAGAACCAGTAACAACTCCTAAATCCAAATATTCTACATTTGTATCCAAAGGATACATTGCCTTAGCTGATGTACCACTTCCTGCATCTGCAATAAATATCATTTCACCATGTCTAAGGCTTGCAACAATAGCTGCTAATCTCTCATTTAAAATACGACTTTTCATTTTATCCTCCTATTTTTGATTAATGATTTGAATGGCTTTATCTAAAACTTTTTCACCATTCATCAAACCATAATCACGCATATCAATAATCTCAATTGGTGTATTTGTAGAACATTTTTTTAATTGGTTCAAGCAATGTCTAACTTGTGGTCCAAGCATAACAACATCCCATTCATTTATTTCTACTTCCGCCTTTGTTAATGGTACTGCTAATATTGTAGCATCAATACCTTTTGCTTTAGCAGCCTTTTCCATCCTAGACACTAGCATACTAGTTGACATACCTGCATTACATACTAATAAAATTTTCATCCTTTTTTCCTCCTCGACTTTAGTATTAATTAATGATAGAAGCTTTTCTTCATCACAAATGTATTATATCAATATTTATTAATTTAAAAATATAATAGGAAATGTTGAAAAATAATTCTCTAATAATTTATATTTCAACTGTATTTTAGATAATTCTTTATCTTATATTAAGTATGAAACTATTGCGTTGTTTATATAGTTAATATCATATATTCGCTCATGTAATTCAAAGGACACAATAGTTTAATTCTACTATATAATTTTAGTACTCCATAAAAAGAAAAAACGTATTTCAATATGATTATAAATGTAAAACACAAAATAGTTAAAAAGATATTTACAAATTTTTTTATATCAATAAATGAACTGATACCCTTCAAGCTATTACATCTAGTTTTTATCATATAATGGATTAGAAAGTTAAAGTAACCTGACAGGTGGAATATGGTATATTCCCAACCTAGAAGGAAGGTTGCTTTAAGTTTTATTATACGAAATCGTTTCCGTATGATAAAACGAAGTTTCTAATCCATTACACGAAATCGGAACGATTTCGTATAATAAGATTAAATATCCACTTCATCTAAAAATAATGGTTTATTATTTTAATAGAAAAGATTTTATTTTAGAGTATTTAACTACTTATAATTGTACCGATAATAAATCAACTAATACTTGCTTAATATCATTTTGTATACTGATTGTTCTCTTTTTTATTTGATCAGGATAATATATTTCACTATAATTGATACAAGCATAGACCGTATTTTTATTTTTTGAAGTCATATTCCAAAACGGGTATTTAATAATAGCAGGTGTGTTATTTCCAACTCCTAACTCTAGAAATAATATATGATCATTATCATGGTTTCTTAAAAATTCATTATATCTTTCTGAGGCATTATACCATCCCTCATCTTGCACAAATGTTCCATCAACACGTAAATTAACTGTCATTGGAGCTCCACAATGTGGACAATACGGAATTAATTCTAATGGTATTTTCATATCTTTTTGTGTTTCTATCATTGCCTTAATTTGTTCTTCGTTATCATATGTTTTTTGATGACATGCTTTAGAACATTGAAACAATCCGTAATCTCCTTGTGTATAAAATAATCGTTTCTTATCAAAACCAGCCTTTTGAAAACAATGGTCAACATTGGTTGTTAAAACAAAATAATCTTTATCTTTCACTAAAGACAACAAATCATCATAAACTCGATTAGGAATTGCTTGATAGCGATTAAGATAAATATGTCTGCTCCAATATCCCCAATATTCTTCCAGCGTTTCAAAAGGATAAAAGCCTGCCGAATACATATCCTGCAAACCGTATTTTTCTGCAAAATCCGAAAAATTATCATAAAAGCGTTTGCCACCATATTCTAGCCCTGCTGATGTAGACAATCCTGCCCCTGCACCAATGATAATAGCATCGGCATTTTCGATTTGTTCTTTTAACTCTTTTAGACTATCCCAATAATCGTTGGTAGATTTGATAATCTTCTTCTTTAAAAACATTAAAAATCACCTCTATTTCCGAATGTGTTTCTTGTAGGTATTCCGTTACTGTCTGAACCGCAATTTTCCCTGCTATATCATTTGGAAAATGAAATTCGCCCGTTGATATACAGCAGAAAGCCACTGATTTCAAATGGTATGCGTCTGCCAATTCCAAACAAGAACGGTAACAGGAAGCAAGTAACGAACAATCTTTCTTACGCAATGCTCCATGAATAATCGGTCCGACTGTGTGAAGTACATACTTTGCAGGCAGATTATATCCTTTTGTAATTTTTGCTTTTCCCGTTGGTTCAGGACTATTTTGCTGTTCCATGATTTTTTGACATTCTAAGCGAAGCTGTATGCCAGCATAAGAATGAATTGCATTATCTATACAACCATGGCAGGGGATAAAGCACCCTAATAAAGCATTATTTCCAGCATTGACGATTGCGTCTGCCTGCAATTTCGTTATATCGCCTTTCCATAAATATAATTGAGGTTTTAGTGGTGTTAAATCTTGGATAGAAATTATTTGTTGTCTTTTCAATTCTTCTTGCAAATATTCATCTTGAATTTTCAAAAACTCCCTTGAGATAGGCAAGGGTTCTCGAACATTCATAAGAGAACGCAATATCCTTTTCTTTTCATCTGTTGACTTTGGGATAGCAATTTCATAATATTGTTTATCTTCATTTATCAGATATTGAATGAGATAATCTAATCGTTTATTTTGTTCCATAATGCTACCTCTTTTCGATTGCACGGACAGGGCATACTTCATAGCAGTTCCCACAATGCAGACAATTTTTTTGAATAATTTGAACAGGTGTTGTTGAGTAGTCGATACACTTTTGAGGACATTTAGAATAACAAAGTTTACAGTTGATACATTGTTCATTGACAAAATATCCATGTATAGTTTCTTCATAACTTCCTATTTGAAAAGAAAATCTTTCAATCGGCTTCTTTGATAAATCAAACCATTCGCCCGTACCCTCATATATCTGAAAAACAGTTAAAGCATTTCTTGACTCAACAGTAGGATAAATTGCTAACATATAGGGATTTTTTTCAAAAAGAGAAGTCAATCTGTCTGAGCCGATTTCTTTTACCTTTCCCTGCACAGAAACTGCAATGCTTGAAAGGGTATCTTGTCCTTTCATTCCCGTAAAAGCAATGTGAGAATTGTTTTTCAAGCGGTCATAAAAACTTTTTCCTTTTGCCGTCAAAAAGTACAATCCGTTTTCGTCATAGTCCATCATATCAATCGCACAGGTTATGGGATTGCTATCTTTGTCTACTGTCGCAAATACAGTAGAATGAATTTCATTTACAATATACGCTAAACATTCGTTACTTGTCATGTCCATACCTCCCTAGTAAGAAAGCCCAACTTTTCACGTCAGGCTTTCTGTCTTTAACTTATAAAGTGTATTCTTTTGGTGGATTGCCAGAAAAATCAGCAATCACAGCTTGTGCGTTTTCAAGATAGAATACTTCAAAGATAGGATTATCTGCTGTATTATACTGTCCTTTCACGATAGGATTGTTCATACAAAGTTCTTTCACTTCCATATCATTTTCAAAAACAGCTTTTCCGTTTAAGCGAATCCATGCGTAACTAGGACTGGAAACAGATACCTCTACATTCGGATTTTCCTGCATATCCTTATAGACATCTTTTGTATGGTTTGTGCAAAACCATAATTTTCCGTCTTTTTCAAAGCAGAACATAAATGGTCTGCACTTTGCTTTCCCGTCACGCCCGATTGTTGCCAAATACTGTACAGGGTTTTCTTGTAAAAATTTTACTACATCATTCATTTTGTATCTCCTCGTCTTTTTGCTTATTCAGAAACGACACTAATTCTCTGCTGAATATGATTTCCTTTTGTTGCTTCATCAATCATAGCAATCGCATAATCGGCATAGCTGATTACACTTTCACCTTTAGAATTTAGTGTCAATTCTTCACCGCCTAGAATATATTGTCCTGTTCTTTCCCCGTCAGCACGGAAGTCGCCTGCTGGACTGATATATGTCCACTTGACATCATTTCTGTTGCGAAGTTCTTTCAATGCTTTTGCCATTGCTGAAGCAAGAGGTTTAAATACCTCTGGAAAATCCGCACCGTCTGAAACACAAAGCGTATGTTCTTTGTTTACATATAAACTTCCAGCACCACCTACGACTAAAAGACGTTTTGCTGTATTGCTTACTAAATCACATAAGGCGTTTAATGAAGTGCTGTGAAGCGGAAGTGTTTCTTCTGTCCATGCTCCAAAAGCGTCAATCACAACATCGAAGTCCTGCAAATCTTCTTTTGTCAAATCGAATAAGTCTTTCTCGATATAATGAGGTGCGTTGCTTTCGTTTTTCCCTTTGGCGATAGCGGTAACGTCAATCCCTCTTTCTACAGCTTCCTTTACAATCAATTTTCCTGCTTTTCCGTTTGCACATACTACTGCAATTTTCATTTTAAATTTCCTCCTGTTATTTTGTTTTTTTGATGTAACTACCTTTGTTACAACTAAAGTATACAACTTCCGAGTTGTAATGTCAATAGTTACAACGAAAATAATTTGATTTTTTTCAAAAAGAAAACACGCCTTTGAAAACAGCGTGTTTCTATCGTTCTATTCATTCTCTTTCCCAATATAATATTGTGTATCTTTTATTACATCTGCTAATGTGATCTTTTGTAGTTCATCTTCAAGGGCTTTTTGTACTTGAGCTAATTTGTTGTCTAATACATTATGAATATTTCTTCCAACAGGGCATTTATGATTTGGATTTTCATGGAAGTGAAAAAGCTCACCATTATCAATACATTCCACTGCAAAATAAATATCACGGAAACTAATTTCTTCTAATGGCTTTGTGATAGAAGTACCGCCACTTCCACGTTGTACATCTACAAGCCCAGCAGTTTTTAACTGTGATAAAATTTTTCTTATAATAACAGGATTGACATTTACACTAGAAGCTAAAAAGTCACTTGTAATCTTAGACTCATCTTTGAAAATATCAATACAGGCAAATATATGAACAGCAATCGTAAATCGACTTGAAATCTGCATTATTATTCCTCGCTTTCTAATCTGTTTATAGAGTATATTATACTTATTCTTATTGTAATGTCAATGATTACAACATTGTTTTCTTGCTTATCTTTATCAAAAAACTTTTCAGATTGTGTCCTTTAAGAAAATTTCTTACTTATTTTAGTTAATCAAATACCCATTTTATGATTGACTATTTAACACAGTTAAAATAATAATGGTTTGATAACTTATAAATTTATCTTTATAAGCTTTTTTATTATTTAAGAAAATCTAAAAACTAATCAAATTTTAAAATAAAAACCCTACTCCTATTTTTTCATTAAAAAAATAAGTAGCAAAGAAAATGGGAGGTATTTTCTTGCTACTTATTTAATATTTCCTAGTTTCTAAATTTCTTTATTTCTCATTTTTACAAAAGGCAAATAAATAAGTGTAGAAACTATAATACAAATAATTTGTGTTAAAACTGTTCCAATATGTCCACCAGTTGCTAAGAATCCACTAACTATAGGTGGCAAGCACCATGGAATCATAATATATGCTTTAGCTGCAAATCCAATTAACGTTGCAAAATATCCAATAGAGGCACAAATCATAGGAGCTAAAATAAATGGAATTGCTAAAGTAGGATTAAGTACAATTGGTAATCCAAAAATTAGTGGTTCGTTAACTCCAAACAATCCAGGAGCAAAAGATAGTTTTGCAATTGATCTATCATCAGTTCTTTTACTAGCGATAAGAATTGCAAGTAATAAACCAATAGTACATCCAAATCCACCCATAGTTACATACATTGTCCAAAATGGTTTTGTAACAATTTCAGTAGGTGCTTGATTTGCTAAAACTAAATCTGCATTTGTTTGTAAAGCAGTAATAACAATTGGATTGATAACTCCATTTACAATTGATGCACCATGTAAACCACATACCCAGAAAATAGCACCAATCATTGCACATAAAACTATACCTATAGGATTTTGAAATGCTGCTGTTACTGGCATAGCCAATAATTTATAAATTGCTTCAGATAAATACATACCTGTTAATTGATTAAATGTAAATGAAACAATTGATACACCAAATAAGATAATAATAGTTGGAATCAATGCACTAAATGATTTAGAAACATTTGGCGGTACTGAATCAGGCATTTTAATTTTTAATTTATCAAATTTAGATAATTTACAATATAATTCAATACATATCATGCCAATAATCATAGCAACAAATAATCCTTTAGAATTAGTTACATCAACACCTATTCCACTCATCACAACACTTTCTTTTCCAATCATTCCTGTAATAGTTGTTGGAGCAGCACAAACAAATGCACAAACTGAAACCAATCCTTCAAAGTTTCCTTCTAAACCATTATGTTTTGCTAAATTACACCCAATATAATATGCAATCAAAATAGATAAAATATTCATTGTCGCATAATTAACTGTATCAAATAATGGAGCATATTGTGCTAACCATTCAAACCCGCTAAATTGAGCTATTCCATTTGTTGGCGAACAAACAACGCTACTAAATAATGTTCCAATTGATCCTACAATAATCAATGGAATAACTGACAAGAAAGAATCCTTGATAGTAATCAAATATTTATTACCATTTAATTTTGCAGCAAGAATTCCCATTTTCTCTGAAATTTTATCAAACATATTTTTCACCCTCCGTTTCTAATTTTTCACCATTTGATTGAATAACTTGCTTATACCAATCAAATGATTTTTTCTTTTTTCTTTCCAAAGTTCCATTTCCTTTATCATCCATATCAACATAAATAAAACCATATCTTTTTTTCATCTCACCAGTACCTGATGAAACAATATCAATACATCCCCAAGTTGTATAACCAATTAAGTCGACACCATCTTTTACAATCGCTTTTTTCATTTCTTTTATATGCTCTCTTAAATAATCGATACGATAGTCATCTTGAATTGAGCCATCTTCTTCAATATGATCTTCTGCACCTAAACCATTTTCAACAACCCATAATGGTTTTTGATAACGATCATATAATTCATTTAATACATATCTTAATCCAATTGGATCTATTGGCCATCCCCAATCCGAATGAGGTAAATAAGGGTTTTGTTCGCCCATTTGACCACCTGTATCTGTTTTATGGGGCATGCCATCTCTATAAACTGTAGTTCGATAGTAAGAAAAAGATAAAAAATCGGATGTATAACTTGCAATAATATCATCATCACCATCTTCTTTTTGAACAACAGCATTTAATTGTTCAAACATTGATTCAGTATAAGAAGGATAATATCCTCTCATCATTACATCGCTAAAAAACAAAGCTCGTCTCCTAAATTCTAAAGCTCCCATGACATCTTCAGGCTTACATGTAGCTGGATAAAGACCACTTAATGCCAACATACATCCAATTTGTGCATCTGGTATAATTTGATGTCCTAATTTTGTAGCTAGTGCATTAGCTATAAAAAGATGATGCATCGCTTGATATCTTGTTGTTGCATCAATTTGTTTGCAACCTAGTCTTGCATACCCTCGTAAAACATTTATTTCATTAATTGGTATCCAATACTTTACCAAATCTTTATATCTTTCGAAAATCACTTTACAATATCTTAAATAACAATTAATAGTTTCTCGCCCAGCCCAGCCATTGTAATGATCAGCTAAATAGGCAGGATTTTCAAAATGGAAAATAGTAACTAAAGGTTCTATATCATATTTTTTCAATTCTTTAAAAACGCTGTCATAAAATTTTAATCCTTCTTCATTTACTTCTTCACCCTGAATGCCACCTTTTGGAAAAATTCTTGTCCAAGAAATAGACATTCTGAAACATTTAAATCCCATTTCAGCCATCAATGCAATGTCTTCTTTATAATGATGATAAAAATCTGTTGCTTTGTGACTAGGATAATAAATATCTTTCATAATATAACCAACTGCGTCACTCGGCATTTCATTTTCACGATCCAATAACTCTGTTGTACCATTTAAATGTTTACAAGAAATTTTTCTTGGATTGCGATGACTCCCTTCAGTTACAAAATCATTTGTTGATAAACCTCTACCTCCTTTATCATACCCTCCTTCATACTGTGTAGCAGCTGTTGCTCCACCCCATAAAAAATCTTTTGGAAAACCTTTTCGCACATTCTTCACCTCTCTTTTTTCTTTTGTGAATGATCTTATGATTTCAATCTACGAGTTTAGTTTAACTAATAAAATAAATTAAATCTCGTAATTTCTATATATTTGAACAAAGTTCGAAATTATCGAACTTTAGAAATAAAAAAAGATTTAAACTCTTATACAAGCTTAAACCATTATTATTTATTTAATCACCTGATTTTGAATAGTGAATATGTAAAATTTTCCATTCGTTATTTTCTTTTATTATCATCTGTGTTTCTATCCCTTTAATACCATATTCTTCCAAAGTTTCACTTTTAATACATTCCGTATGGTATTGAAAGACAATAATAGCTAATTCATTATTTACAATATTTATTTTAATATCCTCTAAAATTAAATCAATTTTATTATAAATTCTATGAATAGTATCTTGTAGGAAATCTTTAAAAATAGATTCAATCCCTTCAAAATATTTATCTATAGATATAAGTGAGCAATGTTGAATTTGTGACCATACAGAATAAAAGTTTTCTTTATTACCTGTGCTAATACTATCTTTGTATCTTTGAATTAATTCCTCAATTTGTTCAATATCATTCATTTTTGGTCTCTCCTTTTTTTATTTTATAGTACAATTATAAAGTTTTACATTTTGTCTTTAAATCAAGTATATCAATATTATTAAAATAATCAACTCCATAGTATCGATAGCCTAATATAGATATTTTTATTCTTTATATAAAATAGATATTTTTATTCTTTATATAAAATTCCTATAAGAAATAGATATAAAACTTCATCTTATAGGAATTAATTGTAATTTTCTATTTATATAACGCTTCAAAAACTTTAAGAAGTTTTTCATCTCTTTGTTGTACAACTTCTAAATCTTTTCCATCTTGATAATCATAAAAACCTTTTTTAGCTTTTACACCGTATTCTTCTTTATCAAAATGTTCTTTTAAGCTTCTTGGTATTTCATGACTATCACATAAATCTTGCATCAAATAATCACTAATATGATAAAAAGTATCTAATCCTCCAAGATCTGCAACTTCCAAAGGACCTAAACAAGCATATCTAAAGCCAAGACCATATTTCATCACATCATCTATACCTTCTTTAGATATAACACCTTGTTCTACTAGGAATAATGCTTCTCTTAAAACAGCAAACTGTATACGATTAGCAGCAAAACCTAAAACATCTTTTTGAACAATAACTGGTTTTTTATGAATATCTAAACTTAATTGATAGATTGTTTGGGCGACATCGTCTCTCGTATTATCACCCTTTATGATTTCAATTAATAAAATCAAATGACAAGGATTAAACCAATGCATCCCAATAAATCTTTCTGGTTTATTCACTGAACTAGCAAGTTCATTAATAGAAATACCTGATGTATTTGTAGCAAGTATACAATTCTCAGAGACAATTTGAGATATGTCTTTATAAAATGATTTTTTTATATCTACATTTTCTATAATGTTTTCAACAACCAAGTCACAATCTTTAAAACAATCTTTACTTGTGGTATATGATAAATAACTCATTATCTCTTGACCTTGTTGACTTGTGATTTCTTTTTCATCTATTAATATATCTATATTTTCACTGATACGTTTTTTAGCATTTTCTATAGCTTTATCACTCAAATCATAAATCATGACTTGATAATGAAATTGAGCAAAGATTTGTGCCATAGAATATCCCATAGTTCCTGCACCAGCAATAACTATCTTATTTATATTCATACTTAAATCTCCATTTCTAATAATGCACTGCCTAAAGTTTTTCCATGCATATCAATAGCAAGAGATCTTGTGACTCCGCCACCCAATGCATCTTCCATAACAAAATTCAAAGCTGCAATACTGTCAATTTCATATCTTGTGATTGTTCCATGAACAATGTCTTTAAAGTATTCTTTTAATTTTGTTGATGTGACATTTTCTTTAATATATTCATAATCTTTTTCATCATAAGCAATAACAGATATAACAGATATATTCCCTTTATCTCCTGTTCTTGAATGAGCAATTTCTTTTAGCTTCATGTTTACACCTCCAAATATCCTACTGTAATATGAAAATCTTCTACTGGCACTAAAATAGAAGCAATGCTGATAATATCTTTAATATTCTTAACTGCTCCTCCTCCACCAGATGGTCCATTAGTATATAATGCTTCGACTTCATTTCCTACCAATTCTGCTTGTTTGATATCTTTGACTCTTGCAGCAACTCTTAATCTAACTTCTGTTGGTGTATACTCATTAATACAGCTAGAAATACTATCTTTATATAGAGAATTCATTCCTATAAAATCAAATCTTACTTCTTCATATTTTAACCCAATCATTTCAAAACGATGTTCTAAAACTTCTTTAGCTAATTTTGCTTTAGCAAGTGCATTTAATCCACCATAACTGATTTGGCCTTCTCCAATATAGCAATCATGATATCCGACACTTGTTTTATAATATCCATTTGCTTTATGTCCAGTTGCATGACTAATTTGAACAACATCTTTTTCTAATTGATGTACCTGTACTTTAGAAAAATCCGCAATAACATCTGGAGTAAAATATTCCTTAGGATTTTGAATTTCATATAAAGTTTGTTCTTTTACAGTTTCAGTAGTAACGATCCCCCCTGTATTTGGTAATTTTGTTACAATAGCATCGCCACTTTCTTCAACTTCAATAATTGGGAAACCAAGATTCCAAAGTTCTGGAACATCTTTATATCCAGGATCAGCAAAATATCCACCTGTTACTTGTCCTGCGCACTCTAATAAATGTCCAATCCAAGTTCCTTTGCCAAGTTTTTCATAATCATCCATTGCCCAATTAAATTCATAGACAAGTGGTCCTAATGCAAGTGAAGGATCAGCCACACGACCTGTAATGATGATATCTGCACCATTATTCAATGCTTCAACAATTCCTTGAATACCAATATAACCATTAGCTGACAATATCTCTCCATCAATATCATTTAAAGTTTTTCCTGTTTCGATAACTTGATAATCAAGATATTTATTGAGTTTATCACCAATATCATCACCTTCAACATAAGCAATTTTAAGATGGCTCAAACCTTTTTCTTGAGCCATGGCTTGACATTTATATGCAGCTGCTTTTGGATTAGCTGCTCCCATATTTGTCACAACCTTAACTGAATGTTGTTTTAAAGCATCTAAGATTTTATCAAAACGATACTCAAATAAATCATTATATCCTAACTGAGAATCTTTTTGTTTTGCTTTTTGTGCTAAAGAAATTGTTCTTTCAGCTAAACATTCAAAAATAATATAATCAAGATTTCCTCTTTCTATTAAATCAATAGCTGGTTCAATTCTATCTCCAGCATATCCTGCTCCTGATCCAATTCTTATTTTTTTCATTTTTCTCCTCCTTGCATAAAAGTAAAACGTTCTACGTAAATAAGTATAACGTTTTATCATTAAAATTCAAGTCTTTTTTCAAAAAAAGTAAAACGTTCTACTTATTCGTTGAAAATTATAATTTTTTTTGTTATTATTAGTACAAGCAAGGAGTGACAATAATGGCAACTATTAAAGATGTAGCAAAATATGCGGGGGTCTCTATAAGTACAGTATCTATTATTTTAAACGGAAAAGCACAAGATAGAAAAATATCCTTAGATACTCAAGAAAAAGTGGCAAATGCTATAAAATCATTAAATTATCAACCAAATTTATCAGCAAAAAAATTACGTTCTTCGTCCGAAAGAAAAACAATTGCACTTTTTTGGACAACAGATTTTCGTGAAGTTATGTTAGCTCGTTTTTTAAATGGGCTACACAAACAAATAAATAAATTAGGATTAAATTTCGACATTGTAATTTATACATATCAAAACGATGAACTGTACAAAGAAACCGAATTACAAGGTTCATCATCTTTTCATGGTGCAATCATTGCTAATGCAAGCACCAAAGATCTTCAATTTTTAAAATCATTTATTCCACTCATTCCAATTGTTTTATACAATCGTGAAGCTGATAATTATAGTAGTGTTATTGTTAATGATAAAAAAATTGGAGAAATTGCTGCTAATCTTTGTTTACAATTCCAACAAATAGCACTAGTCAAAGCCCCATATGTTTTTAATGGAATGAAAATTAGAGATAATGCATTTATAGCTCACGTTTCATCAAATATTAAAATTTATAACGTTAATGACCAAAATATTGCAGACGGTTTCCAAATTGCAAAAGATATCGATTTTAAAAATATTGATGTTCTTTTTGTTCCAAGTAACAACATTGCTTATGGAATTATGCATTATTGTTACCTTAATAACATATCAATTCCTGATGATCTATCTCTTATTTGTGTTGGTAATGGTCTTCCTGAATATGACAACTACAGCAATCCTGCTTTAACAGTAATTGAAGTTCCTATGGAAAATATGGCAGCTCTTTGTCTTGAAATACTAACTCAACTATTTTATAACTCTAATGTTGTGAAAAAAGTGATTGAACCAAATTTAATCATAAGAAACTCTTTTAAAATGCTCATGGAGGACTAATACTAATGGGAAAAATACGTGCAAGTTTAGCTGCAGTTATAGATAGCGAAGAAGTCAATTCTACATATTATAGAATTGCTAAATATCTATTAAAAAACAATTATATCGTCAATCATGTTTCAATTGATGATGTTGCTAATAATTGCTATTGTGCAAAATCTACTGTAAGTCGTTTCGCACGACAAATTGGTTATGATAATTACTATGAATTGAATCAAGATTTATATGTTTCTACAACAAAAAGCCAAGATAAATATGACCGATATTTATTAGAAGATTTTAAAGATACAAAAGATTTATTTTTTAATGATTTGATAAACAGTATTATTAAATCAAAAGATTCTGTAACAGAATCTTCTGTCAACAAACTTGTTTTACTTATTAATAAATATGAAGAAATTGGAATATTTGGTAATTTACAATCTCAAACAATTGCTCAAAAATTTCAAAATGATATGGGTTTATCAAGAAAAATAATGACCTCATCTTTATTACCAGAACATCAAAAGACATATATAAAAGAAGCTGATAATAATACTCTTGTAATAATCATATCTTTTTCTGGTGACTATTTCAGACATTTTATTCATCATAATTTTTCAATAAAGCAACGTCCTTATTTTGTTTTAATTACTTGTAATGAAAAAATGAAGGATGCTAAATATTATGATGATGTCATTTTTTTAGCATGTAATGATAACTATGCCGCTAGAGCACATATTATAAGTTTTTATTTGAATTTAGTTGCAATTGAATACGCAAAAAAATTAAAATCAGCCATAAAATAATCTTATTACGGAATTTGCCATTATATATATTATAATATCCCATATCCAAAAATATGATTATTTTTTTGTTTATATTTTTTACTTCTACATTCATCATTACTATTACCTTCGATTGTATAAATATAATTATTATCAATTTTTTCTATTATACCTACATGATCAGGATCATTGTCATTGTTCCAATCAAAAAAGATTAAATCTCCTGATTTAGGTATATAATTTTTATCCTGCCATCTACCATTATCTTTGTACCATTTAATCCCATCTTCAACTCTTGAAAATTTAGGCACTGTGATATTCAGCTGGCCACTTTCATTTGCACACCACGATACAAAGCATGCACACCATTCAACATGGCTGTCAAATCCATACCATGACCAGTATGGTCTGCCTCCAATATTCCCAACCTGTGATTTTGCTACGGCAACAATATCACCATTTCCTAGATGATAATACTGAAGTACGTGTGCTACATAATTAGGATCACCATATACTTCTGTCTGTAATTCTGCTTTCTTTTGGTCTGAATAGACTTTGGCATTTGCTTTCGTATAGCCATCAAAATGTTCAATAGCCCATGTAATGTATCCTTTTCCAAAGTTATATCCCTGCAATGCAAGAGATATATTTTTTGTATCAGAAATACTATTGACTTTTGCTAAAGTAAGGCAATCTGAAAAATAATGAACTCCACAGTCTATGGAATACTCAACTTCTGTAATTCCATTAGGCTCTTTTGGATATTTCTTATTATATTCACACTCACTTGACTGCATT
>Ga0129317_1000333_pt1 | contig 53275 bp, 49 predicted proteins | sample Cm1ome_FD_94430 | JGI IMG/M metagenome (GOLD analysis project Ga0129317, IMG submission 94430) | Eastern black-and-white colobus group fecal microbial communities from Wisconsin, USA - Cm1105 metagenome | ecosystem: Host-associated > Mammals > Digestive system > Large intestine > Fecal | place... | reverse complement strand
TCCAGAGGGTGAAGTATTTACTGCTGTTACGAAAGGTATTGGAACGAGCATTTCCTATGAAAAGGACGGCAGACAGACGGAACGCTTTGACACGCCCGATGCGGAAAATGTCATAGAACTGAACGGCATTAAAAGTGAGCTTGTTATTTGCAACGATTAAAAACGAAGGAGTGTAAAAAATGAATAATCTTGAAAAAATCCAAAAGACAATGAAGGTCTTTCAAACACTAACGAAGATTGTAATGGTATTTAGTTTTGTGGCGATTGCCTTTACATTAGTGGCTGGCAGCGTAAGTTTGATGGCAGATAAACTTCCATTTGGCGAGCTTCTGCAAAGGTTGCTCATAGAAGCTGACAGAACGATTGACAATCGTGAAATAGGAATAGCCCTGCTCTGTGAAAGCGTGGTTTTGATTTTCGGAGCGATTGAAGCTATTTGGGTTTGCAGATATTTTAAGTTGGAACTGAGCGAGGGAACACCTTTTACTGAAACAGGAGCAAAAAGCATAACGAAGCTCGGAATACTCTTTATTGTTGTAGATGTTTTATCAGCAGCATTTTCCTCTGCGATGGAAAAGTTTGCATTTATATCAGAACGGATGGATAACGGCGGTGGCATTGGTATCGGCATTTGCTTGATTTTACTTGCAATGGTTGTTCGCTACGGTGCGGAATTGGAGCAACGAGGCAGAGCAAAGTAACGCAGGAGGATTTCTATGGAAGAGTAAACGCTCCATAGTGTGTACCTAGTTTTCCTTCTCATTTTTTGAGATAATCACTCTAAAAAACTAACGAGTTTTTTGGAGGAAACTAAAGATGGAAAAAATTACTCATCAAATGCGCCTGCAGCAATGGTCAAAGATCATTTCCGAATGCCTTGCCAGCGGTCAGAATAAAACCGCCTGGTGCAGACAGAATGGAATCTCTGACAAAAAGTTTTTCTACTGGCAGAAGATCCTGCGCCGTGAAGCGTATGCACTTGCTGATACTTCTAATGATAAAACACTTATTCCGGTTACTGCTCAGTCTCAGACGATCCCTTTTGTAGAGTTAAAACTGGAACAGAACACATCCGGTTCTTCCATTTATAGTAGTTTCAGACCAGATGCTGTTATCCAGGCAAACGGGATGATCATTGGATTCACGAATTCTGCTTCACCAGATCTCATCCGTGCTGTCGGAGGACTGATCCATGCTGAATAATGCGTCCTGCTTCAAAAGAGTATTTATTGCAACCGGATACTCAGATCTGCGGAAGGGCCTGGAAGGGCTGGCAAACATCATCCGGTTCCAGTTCCATCTTGATCCATACGATAAAGATACACTTTATCTGTTTTGTGGGAAGCGGAATGACAGGATCAAAGGACTCCTCTGGGAAGGCGATGGATTCCTGCTCCTGTATAAGCGCCTTGACAACGGTGCCTTCAACTGGCCAAGAACCCGGCAGGAAGCACTCGAGATCTCGGCAGATCAGTACCGTATGCTCATGCAGGGATTTGAGATCGTTGCAAAACATCCGATCCTGCAGATAACGTCTCCACAAAAGGAGCTTTAGGTTTTGTGCAATTCGCAGAAAATGAAAAAACTTTTCAGGCAGCAAAACTGCTGACAAACATCTGAATAACTGTGTTATCCACAGCTGCAGACAGCGTGCATACCCTTCTGATAATAAAGGAGGATCCGCCTGTACTGTCTGTGGATAACAGTGCCAGATACCCGCTGAACCGCAGATCTTTATCGGATACCTGGCATTGTTATCCACCGTCATTATGACGAAGGTGACAAATGCCCCAAGTGGCATAAATACTGTATTTCTGCTATAATCAGACCAGTAAAGGAGTTCTGATCATGGCACACAGATATACAGAAGAACAACTGAATACTGCTGACAAATCCCTGCTCATTCAGATCATTATGAATCTTCAGGACCAGACAGAGTCGCTGACAAAAGAGGTTCACGAACTGAACAATAAGATGCAGTTTATGCTGGAGCAGCTCGTCCTCGCAAAGAAAGACCGTTTCGGACGCTCTTCCGAAAAAATGGAAGATGCTGTCCAGATCCGTTTCATGGAAGTAGACGGAAACATCGTATTCTTCAATGAAGCGGAAGCGGTATGTGACCTTGATGCACCGGAGCCGGAAGATCTCGCGGCAGATAAAAAACGCGGCAGGAAACAGTCCGGCAAGAAAGAGGAAGAACTTTTTTCCCTGAAGGTGAACATCATCGGTCATTATCTCTCTGACGGGGAACTGGTCCGTGAGTTCGGCGAAAAAGGCTGGAAACAGCTGGCAGACACGATCTCACGCCGGTATAAATTCATTCCGGCAAGCGTAGAGGTTGATGAGCATCATATCGGTGTCTATGCAAGTAAGAAAGATGGACACATGGTACGGGCTCCCCATCCCAAGGGGCTGCTTCATGGAAGTCCGGTATCCTCCTCTCTGGCTGCTGCAGTCATGAATGCCAAATATGTGAATGCGGTGCCGTTGTACCGTCTTGAGAAAGAATTCGAACGGTACGGTCTTGCTATCACCAGACAGAACATGGCAAACTGGATGATCCGCCTTTCCGAAGAATATCTGAGCCTGCTGTACGACTATCTGCATAAGCTTCTTTATAGCTATCACGTGATACAGGCGGATGAGACGACATGTCTGGTCAACCGTGACGGAAGAGCTGCCGGAGTCAAAAGCTATATGTGGGTCTATCGTTCCAGCTATCTTTACACCGACAGGCAGATCGTGCTGTATGAATATCAGAAAACACGAAATGCTTCCCATCCCCGAAAGTTCCTTAAGGACTTTAAAGGGATCTGTGTGACCGACGGCTACCAGGTATACTATACCATCGAAAAGGAACAGGAGAACATGCGGATCGCCGGATGCTGGGTGCACGCAAGACGCAAGTTCAACGATGCACTGGAACAGATACCGAAAAAAGAACAGAAAAATACAATCGGTTATCTGGTGATGAAGCAGATCCAGGCAGTCTACCGCGAGGAAGACAAACGCAAGGATCTTTCCTCTGAGGAACGGCTGAAACAGCGTCAGGTAGTGATCAAGCCGTTGGTGGATGCACTGTTCTTATATCTGAAACAGAATGAACCAAGGATTCAGGCAAAAGGTAAAATGCGTGAAGCGTTCAACTATGCCCTGAATCAGGAGAAGTATCTGAAGGTATTCCTCACAGACGGAGATGTTCCAATGGACAATAACGCCAGTGAACGTGCAATCAGAGGTTTTACAGTCGGACGGAAGAACTGGCAGATGATCGACACGATCAATGGCGCTAATGCATCTGCTGTGATCTACAGCATTGCGGAGACTGCAAAAGCAAACAACCTGAAGCCTTATGAATACTTTGAACATCTGTTGAGCGAGATTCCGAAACATATGGAGGACCACGATCTTGCATTCTTAGAAGACCTGTTGCCATGGTCTCCTGAATTGCCGGAACACATCCGTAAAAAGTAAAAATAAGTAACGATTTGTCAGGGCTGTGAAAACAGCCCTTTATTTAATAATGGTACACGCTATGAAGCGTTTACATTGCATTCACATACTTTGCGTTGAATACCGCTGCGGCCAGTTCCGGAGTAAGGATACTGTGGGAAAGAAGACGGTTCGGTGCTTTTGCGCGCAGGAAGTTGCCGGAATCATGATTTCCGGCATATACTTTCACATGATGCTCCAATACTTTAAAACAGGACGGGATATACTGAAGTTCCTTATAAACTTCATCTTCAAGAACATGCCATCCCTTTGGGAAATGTGCCTGAAGTTCTTCTTGCGTACAATCATGCTGAATAATCTCTACTTCGATATCTTTCAGATTCAGATCTCTTTTTCCTTTGGGTCTTTTACGGCGGACGATCACTTTTTCAATCTCCGGTTCCTGAGGGATTACGTTATCAATGAGTACTTCTGCTTCGTTGAGGACAACACACATATCATCCAGTGAGAAAGAAAGCTGTCCGAGAACCTGTTTCTCAGACTCTGTCTTACGTCCAAGCCGGTGCTGTGTGAGGATTGCAAGCTGTTCTTTCAGGTCTTCGGTCTGTTTGATCAGCAGTTCGTTCTGTTTCTGGATTGTTTTATTCTGCTCAGACAGAAGCGCAAAGCTCTCACTCATCTGCATATACAGCAGAGCAATGGCATTCTTGGGTAATTTATTCAGTTCGTCGAGTGTTAAAGTATTGTTTTCCATGTGTCCATTATACCACAGAATGAGCTGAAAAACCGCATATTTACGCTGTTTTTTGAGATTTTGAATACTTATAAAACTGTCAATGTATGTGATAAAAACTGTATTAATACAGTTCCGGTCTTACCTTGGATATTACTTTTTTCTGTTCAATGGAAAGACCTTCCATCAACCACCGGTACTGTTGTGGAGTAAGTTCTTTTGCTTCCTGTGTACTGCGTGGCCACTGGAGTTTTCCATCTGTGAAACGTTTGTAGCACAGAAGCCAGCCGTCACCTTCATACAGAAGTGCTTTCATGCGGTCGTTTCTACGGCCACAGAAAAGGAAAATCGAGCCTGCATCTGTAGGATCCAGTCCGAACGTGGCAGATACAATAGAAATCAGTCCTTCGATCCCCTTTCTGAGATCGGTGTATCCTGCGCACAAATATATATGTTTAAAACCGGACGCATCATTGAGCATGGTGGATCACTTCCAGAACTCTGGTAATTAATTCTGTAGGAGTGTCATTATTAATGCTGATTTCATTTCCGGCAGCTTTAATAACCATTTGAGTAGTAAAATCGGTTGTCGGAACAGGCTTAGTCTCTGGCATAGGCAGCTCAACAAATCCAGCCTGCTGCAGAGCTGCAGTTTTGGCTTTGCGAAGCCAGTAATAATAAGCATCCCGCGAGATATCATGCAGTTGACAATAGTCATCGACTTTCATCCCGCTGGATTTACAGTCTTTGATGATAGCAGCCCATTCGGTAATCCGGATCTGAGTAGTAGCAAGTTTTGTGTTCATTGTCATTTCCTCCTGTTGTAAAGATCGTGAAAAGTGTGCAACACACTTTTGTCACGTTACACACAATTATCTCGAATTATCGAGTTGAAGGAAAGTCGACGAGTTATTTACCATTTACGTTTCAAATCTCATAGGAGAATGGCAGGTAGAGGAATATCTACAGAAACGGTGTACAAAGGGGCTTAAATCCATGCAATTCGCAGGATTTCCTGTTTGTTCTCAATTAGGGTATGGTTATACGCTTGTATTGTTTGTCTTGAAAATCCAGGGCATTTTTAGGGATGAGAATTTAGTGTCAGAAAGAGTGAACTTTTATTCCGAAAATTTTGTTCCTGCGAGCAATGAGCCAAGCTGTCCCGCTTGTGGGGATATTTAGCGAATGCCGCAAGGGCTAAACCTCCCACAGTTTGCCGCGCTGCCAGTTTGTTTCCCCGCAGCCTGCCGCGGGGGTTTTGATTCCTGCAAGGTATTCGGATAAAGCTTACTGGACGTATACAAAGCGAAAGTAATGCCAGCAGAAAATGAAAGCAGCTTTTTTGATTGTGTTTTTTGCGCACGGATATTAGCGTTTGTTTCGCACCAAACCTATCGGAAGTTAAAGAGATCTTTTATAGGAATTTCAAGCACATCAGCTATGTCCATCAGTTTTTCCAGGGAAATAGAAACCGGCATATTGGGAGCTTCAAGATTACTGATATGGGTGCGGCTCAGATTTACAGCTTCGGCCAGCTCCAGTTGAGAAATACCTTTTAATTTTCGATAATAGGAGACATTCAAAGAAAGCTTTTGGTATTGTTGTCTGCGTTTTTCAGTCATAGGCGTTTCCCTTCTTTTTTAATTCATGGTTGCAGGTTTGTGTGCTTTAAATTTGACGGTTGGCGTTAGTGTAACCATTTTGAGCAAAGAAATAAACAATCTATAATAATGCTAAAGCAATATTATAATTTGCAAATAAAAATTATTTTTTTGTATTTGGATTTTCAAATTGATATGTTCAGAACGTGTTTATGAAAGGCTGCATCTGTGTACAAGATCAATGGTAGGGGGAGCAGAAGGTTGAGGGCACAAAAACAAATTTTCCTGCTTCTGTTATATTCACGCAGTATTTCTCGGAACGCTTTGCACACGTCTTTTGAGGAATGCTCCCTTTTGGCACCACCTTGGAACGTGCGAATAACCAGGGTGCTTTTTTGCTGTATCTGACCGGTATATTACATTTGCAAGTGATAAATTGATAAAAACTGAAAAATGAAAGGAAACGCTGAAAATAAGGAAATGCAATGTTACAGTTTGCAAAAAGGATTGTACTCTTCTTAGAGTGAAGGAAATGGATTGATTTTATATGATAAGATGAGAGGGCTATCCTGGAAATGAGGAGAGCTGTAATTGAAATTGGATAAATTGGAGTACCTGTTTTTGTCCCTGTTCAGAGAGGGCTCGGAAAGAGGTGAGAAAAAGGGACTCCTGATCATTGCCGGGGCTGGGAGGAGGGGAAAGCGGAACCCCCTCTCTTACCAGGTAGTCGACTGATACATGAAAGTAATCGGACAGCAAGACGATAGTTTCTATGGGAAGGCTACGGGAGCCGTTTTCATAGTTGCAGTAGGTTTGACGCCGGATATCCAGCCGTTTAGCGATATCCTCCTGGGTCAGACCGGCCTGTTTTCTCAGGCATCGGATTTTACGTGGAAGAACATTTTCCATTATTGATATACCTCCTAAAAAATTTGAGTTATTATATCAATAATTTGTCATTAATAAATTTGTAGCAACAAGATGAATACAAAAACAAAAAAAAGCAACAATTTGTTGCATATAAAGGAGACAGAAAAAAGAGCAGGTTCTCCGGTGACGGAGACGTGACCGCTCTTTTTAGAAAATGAGAGGAGCTGCCATAGACAGACTCTTTTTGGGTTTTAGAAATGTTGTGTTTCTACAAGGAAACCTTTTTTTCCAGAAGAAAACCGGAAAGCCAGGTACAGGTTACCAGCACTGCCAGGTTAAATAAAATGATGGGAAGAATGGCGTACAAGCTCTCCGTCATGGACTGGGGGTTTTCTGCCAGCGTTGGAAGCAGGTTCATAATCCTGGTGGAGATCCAGTTGATGGCGAGAAAAAGAACCACGCTGATCATATGCTTCAGCTTGCTGTTCTGCAGGAAGGTGGCGCTTAGTGTGACAGCCAGGTAAATGGTGGAGATGGTGGCAAAAAACAGGATCAGGAATGCCAGAACTCCGGTGAGCAGATTCAGAAGCAGCTCTGGCACAGGAATCCCTACGGAGAGCAGGAACTGTTCAAAGAGCGTAGAGAAATCTGCCAGCTCCGGGTAGACCATATGTCCCAGAGTAATATCCAGCCATCCAAGAAAGCTGCCGACGGACAGAAGCAGGATCCCCTGGAACAGTGTGGTGAGCATCTTGGAAAAGATAATGGTATAACTGGAATTAGGAGTCATAAAGATCAGGTAGCTGCTTTTGGAGTTTAATTCTCTTGAGTAGTTGGTGATCGCCAGTATAAAGATCATAAAGAAGCAGGCCCAGGCCAAAAGAAGAAGCAGGACTAAGGAAACTGCTATGTCGGAAGAATCCTTTTTCATAAAAAGACTGTAAAGAAAATATCCCTGAAGCAGTGCCAGAATTCCTGCGATGGCCAGCAGAATGGAACGGTTTTTGCGAAACTCATATTTGATTAATTTTAACATAACGGTTCTCCTAACATGTAAAATATGAAGGTATAAACACAAAACTTGAAAAAGCTTTTGCCTTACGTTTGTCCGGGAAAGCCGGATAGAAGCATGAGTTAAAAAGGTTTCCGGGGAAGTCCAGGAGGAAAGTCCTACTCTGCATAAATTTCCCGGTATAAGGTGACAATGGATTTGCCATGCTCTCTCCGCAGCTGCTCTGCAGGGCCTTCCAGCACCAGTTCGCCGTCTTTGATAAAAATGGCGTGGTCAATGATTTTTTCCAGTTCATCTACCAGATGGCTGGAGAGGACGAAGGTCTTTTCCGGAGAAAAGGCTTCCAGAATGGTGGCCACGATTTTGTCTCTGGCTACGATATCAATGCCGTTTAAGGGCTCATCCAGCATGATCAGCCTGGCATTGCGGGATAACGTAAGGGCGATTTTTAATTTTGCCATCATACCGGAGGACATTTTTGCCACTTTCTGGGCCGGATCCAGATTCATCATTTCCAGAAGACAGAAATATTTTTTCGGGTCAAAGTCAGTAAAAAAATCCTGGTAATACCTTCCGGCATCTTTTCCAGTCATGTAGGAATAGAAAAAACTTTCAGTGGGCATATAGGCAATATGAGCCTTGGAATAGGTTCCGATGGGGCGGTCCTCATAGAGAAGGCTTCCGCTTGTGGGTTTTACAAGCCCGGCAGCCATTTTCATGAAAGTGGTTTTTCCGCTTCCGTTGGGGCCTAAGAGGGCATAGACCCGGCCTGGCTCCAGGGCGAGGTTCAGCCGATTTACAGCGATCTTGGATGAATAGGATTTTGTGAGATTCTGGCATTCCAGCAACATATCGTGTCCTCCTGTAAGGATAATAATGAACTTTTGGATCTTAATCTAAACAGTACAACGGTGAGGCAGCCTGCGTCAAGAGAATTTTGAGAAACTTTCCCAGGTTTTGCAAGCTTTCCAAGAATTTTAGAACTTCCTGCTTTCAAGCATGGAAACGTTCTTTTCTACTTCCGGAGGAACTCCCGGAAGCCGTCATAGCGGCGTATCCAGCGGTAAATATACTGTCGGTCGGTTTTGTATTTGACAGCAGCTTTTGTGACACCAAATTTTTCAACATATTGAATCAGGGATAGACGGTATCTCATATCTTGTGTTGTACTAGCCATGGCAGAGAACTCCTTTATGTGATTTTTGCTGTGGTTACTAAAATATAACACAAAGGCAGCATCTCTGCTTTTTAAATATTCAGTTGTAACACATGTATTGTAGTCCTACAAAAACGGTACGGGTTGTTTTTGGATTACTCTTGTATCTGGAGGGGATTATATGATATACTTTTAAAGATTTCGCACAGCAATTACGAAAGAAAAGCGAAAGAGTGAGGAGTGAAAGCATGAAAGAAAGAGAAAAATTCGGCTCCCGGCTGGGATTTATCCTGGTGTCTGCGGGCTGTGCCATCGGTATCGGGAATGTATGGAAATTTCCTTATATCTGTGGTCAGTACGGGGGAGCGGCTTTTGTAGCTATCTACCTGGTATTTCTGGTGATCATGGGACTGCCCATTATGGTGACTGAGTTTGCCATTGGCCGGGGAAGCGGAAAAAGTATGGCAACCGGTTTTGAGGCGTTGGAGCCAAAGGGAACCAGATGGCATCATCTGAAATGGATCAGTATTCTCGGATGCTATCTTCTGATGATGTTTTATACCATGGTAGCAGGGTGGATGATGTACTATGTTTACCGGACTGCAGTGGGAGAATTGGCCGGTCTGGATGGGCCTGGTGTGGAAGCAGCTTTTAACAATATGCTGGGTTCAGCTCCAACCATGACTCTGTGGATGGTGATCGCAGTGGTGATTTCCTTCCTGGTGTGCGTGCTGGGTCTGAAGAATGGTATTGAGAAGGTAACCAAGGTGCTGATGAGCGTTCTCATTGTTCTGATGGTGGTGCTGGCCGTGCATTCTGTCTTTTTGCCGGGAGCTATGGAGGGAGTCCGGTTTTATCTGATACCGGATTTTAAGCTGGTGGCGGAGCAGGGCTTTGGCACTGCGGTGTATGCGGCCATGTCTCAGGCTTTCTTTACCCTGAGTCTTGGTATTGGAGCTATGGCTATTTTCGGAAGTTATACAAAGAAGAATCGGAGTCTTACAGGAGAGTCTGTGAGCATTATTCTGCTGGATACTTTTGTAGCTCTGATGGCAGGTTTTATCATTATCCCTGCTTGTTTTGCCTTTGGTGTAGAGCCGGGGGCCGGCCCGTCTCTGCTGTTTATCACCCTTCCCAATGTATTTAACAGCATGGCCGGAGGAAGAATCTGGGGAACCTGTTTCTTTGTGTTTATGTCCTTTGCGGCTTTGACCACAGTGATCGCAGTGTTTGAAAATATCATTTCCTTCTATATAGATATGCTGGGCTGGGAGCGGAAAAAGGCGGTACTGGTGAACTTTGTTCTGATCACTGTGCTGTCCCTTCCCGCTGTCCTGGGCTTTAATGTGTTAAGCGGCATTCAGCTGATGGGACCTGGAACCACTCTGATGGATGTGGAGGACTTCCTGGTAACCTATAACCTCTTGCCCCTGGGCAGTATGGTGTTTGTGCTGTTCTGTGTGAGGAAAAATGGCTGGGGCTGGGGAAATTTCCTGAAAGAGGCCAACACCGGAGAGGGATTAAAGTTTCCGGGATCCAATATCATGCGCTTTTACATGACCTGGATCCTGCCGCTGATCGTTGTGGTAGTGTACTTAAAGGGGTATTGGGACTTTTTTGCTCCCCAGGGACGAGGTGTTCAGATCCCCTGGATGATTTTTGCAGTGGCACTTTTAGCGGCTATTTTCCTGGTGATTATGAAGAAGCCTGCTAAAGGAGAACAGAGACAGTAACAGAAAGCGGAACAAATTCTAAGGATTGGCAAACCGTGTTTTTTTACCAAAAAGCTTGACTTTCCATTGCCTGCTGTGATATACTAGGCAGGCGTATGGAAGCAGGCTTTTTTTTATGCCTAAAATCTGCGGTTTTTAAGCGGACCGCGGAGACGTAACTAAAATTAAGGAGAGCGAGGTGGAAGTTGTGCGTACTAGAATTACATTGGCATGTACAGAATGTAAACAGCGTAACTACAACATGACGAAGGATAAGAAAACTCATCCGGACAGAATGGAAACCAAAAAGTATTGTCGTTTCTGCAAGCGGCATACAACCCACAAAGAGACCAAGTAATCAGATTTCGGGCAAAGGAGTTAGCAAATGGGAAAAACAGAAATTACCCCCAAGAAAAGCTGGTTTGATGGTCTGAAAGCAGAATTCAGAAAGATCATCTGGCCGAATAAGCAAGACCTTGTAAAGCAGACAACTGCGGTTGTGGTTGTTTCTGTTGCGCTCGGAGTTATCATTGCCCTTCTGGACTTTATTGTTCAGTATGGTATTGATTTCCTGGTAAACTTCAGTTTCTAGTTCATAAAGGACAAGGGTGATCGTATGGCAGAAGCATGCTGGTATGTAGTGCATACCTATTCCGGGTATGAGAACAAGGTAAAGGCCAACATTGAAAAGACAATTGAAAACAGACATCTGGAGGATCAGATTCTGGAGGTTCGGGTTCCTCTGCAGGAAGTGGTGGAATTAAAGAACGGGGTCCGCAAGACAGTTCAGAAGAAAATGTTTCCGGGCTATGTACTCCTGAATATGATCATGAACGATGATACCTGGTATGTTGTAAGAAACACCAGAGGTGTTACCGGATTTGTTGGTCCGGGATCCAAGCCCGTTCCGCTGACGGAGACAGAGATGTTCAATCTTGGCATTCAGGCAGCGAACATTGAAGTGGATTTCCAGGAAGGCGATACCGTGAATGTGATCGGCGGCGTTTGGAAAGACACAGTGGGTGTGATCCAAGCCATTAACCAGAGCAAGCAGAGTGTCACCATCAATGTTGAACTGTTCGGTCGTGAAACACCGGTAGAGATAAGTTTCACAGAAATCAGAAAAATGTAACAGCAAATCCTGCGGAAGCATCCGCAGCGTGGGAGGGAAACCCCCGACATTACCACATAGGAGGTCATTAAAATGGCAAAGAAAGTAACCGGTTATATTAAATTACAGATTCCTGCTGGCAAGGCTACTCCGGCTCCGCCTGTTGGTCCGGCTCTGGGTCAGCACGGTGTGAACATCGTACAGTTTACCAAGGAGTTTAATGCCAGAACCGCAGATAAGGGCGATCTGATCATTCCGGTAGTGATCACTGTATATGCAGACAGAAGCTTTAGCTTCATCACCAAGACTCCGCCTGCAGCAGTTCTTCTGAAGAAGGCCTGCAACTTAAAGTCTGGTTCCGGAGCTCCTAACAAGACAAAGGTAGCTACCATTTCCAAAGACAAGGTTCGTGAGATTGCAGAGATGAAGATGCCGGATTTGAACGCAAGCAGCGTTGAGGCAGCTATGAGCATGATCGCTGGTACCGCAAGAAGCATGGGTATCACTGTTGAAGAGTAGGCATTGAGCAAGTGGGAGGGTTATTCCCGCAAATACCACCAGGAGGTTATTTAATATGAAGAGAAGTAAGAAATATACAGAGGCAGCTAAGGCAATCGACCGTGCTACCCTCTATGATGTAAATGAAGCGATCAGCCTGGCAAAAAAGGCTGCTGTAGCAAAGTTTGATGAGACAATCGAAGTTCATATCAGAACTGGCTGTGATGGACGTCATGCAGATCAGCAGATCCGTGGCGCAGTTGTTCTTCCTCATGGAACCGGTAAAAAGGTTCGTGTGTTGGTATTCGCTAAGAATGCAAAGGCTGATGAGGCTCTGGCAGCAGGCGCTGAGTATGTAGGCGCTGAGGAGCTGGTACCGAAGATCCAGAACGAAGGATGGCTGGATTTTGACGTGGTAGTAGCTACCCCGGATATGATGGGTGTAGTTGGACGTCTGGGCCGTATCCTTGGACCGAAGGGATTAATGCCCAACCCCAAGGCAGGTACCGTAACCATGGATGTTACCAAGGCTGTAAACGACATCAAAGCTGGTAAGATTGAATACAGACTGGACAAGACCAACATTATCCACGTGCCAATCGGAAAAGCTTCTTTCACAGAAGAACAGTTAACGGACAACTTCCAGACGCTTATTGAAGCAATAAATAAAGCAAAACCGGCCGCTTTGAAAGGACAGTACTTGAGAAGCGTGACCATCGCCCCCACTATGGGACCTGGCGTAAAGCTGAATACGACAAAGCTGGCTTAAGATAAGCCGGTATGAACTGCGCCCAACGAAACATGCAGTATTTCCAAGCTCAAGAGGCTGGGAGACTGCGGGTTCGTTGGGCGCAGTTTTGTCCGGATCTGACAGCGGGAGGTGTTTTACAACATTCCCTCCCGGTATTCTTTTGGGGTCATACCTGTGTACTGCTTAAAAACCTTGCTGAAATACCGGGGATTGTCGTAGCCAGCCATGTCGCAGATTTCCACGATCTTTCGGTCAGAGTTTTTCAACAGCTCTTTTACCATACGGCAGAGCTGGTAAAAAGCCTGGCAAAATATTTAAGGCTTCATGGCTGGGAACAGCAGGTGCTCTTCCACATTCACGATGAGCCGGACATTCATTATAAGAAACAGGAAGACCTGGAGTCCAGACGGCGTGAATATTATCTGGCTGCCTCTATTTTGCGCAAATATCTGCCGGAGGTTTCTGTGATCGAAGCAGTGGAGCGTGCAGTTTTTTACGGTGGAGTGGATATCTGGGTGCCGGGGACAGCGGGGTATGAGGCCGGAAAAGAAGAATTTGACCGGCTGATCCGTCTGGGAGAGCGGGTTTGGACGTATGTATGCTGCAGCCCGGAAGGCTGGTGGCTGAACCGCTTTTTGGATTCGCCTCTTATTCGGGGGCGGCTGTTGTTCTGGGGCTGTGCCAAAAACAGGATTCAGGGATTTCTGCACTGGGGCTTTAACCAGTTTCCAGGGGGAATGGATCCTTTAAAGGGAACCAGCTGTCCCAATGATACGGGGATCGGAACGAATTTCCCCTGCGGCGACTCTTTTCTGGTGTATCCGGGAGCCCGGGGGCCTGAAATTGGAATGCGTCTGGAGGCCCAGAGGCGGGGGGCGGAGGATGCGGCTTTATGGGGATTGCTGAGAGAAAAGAATGAACTGCTCCATGATAAACTTCTGGGAGAGGTATTTGTAAATAATTATACTTACTGTCAGGATCCTGCAAAGCTGGAAGAAGTATATGAACGGCTGCTGCAAGAACTGGAAAGCTGCTGCGGATGAAACCAGCTGCCGGAGGAACTGGAAGGCTGCTGCGGATGAAACCAGCTGCCGGAGGGACTGGAAGGCTGCTGCGGATGCAAACAGCTGCTGAAGAAACTGGAAAAAGTTCTTGACAAAACCTTGTTCCTGTGGTAACTTATGAAAGATGACTGCCGAAGACAGCAGGTGCCGCAAGGCATAAGGAGAAAACGCCTGCCGAGGAGTAAAGATTTCTGATAAAAGAAATGTACCTCTCTGTCTTCCAGAGAGGTTTTTTATATCAGGAAAGGTTCCGCAGGGATCTTTCGAAGGTATAAAAAGTCGGAAACATACGGCGGCACACAAAATCTATAAGGAGGTGCACCATTCATGGCAAAAGTTGAACTGAAGAAACCAGTAGTAGATGAGATTTCTGCAAATATCAAAGATGCTCAGTCAGTGGTTCTGGTTACTTACTGCGGAATTAATGTAGAGGCAGACACTGCTCTTCGTAAAGAGTTAAGAGAAGCTGGCATTACTTACAAAGTATACAAGAACACAATGATGAACTTTGCATTCAAGGGTACCGAATGTGAGCCCTTATGCGAACATCTGGAGGGCCCCAACGCCATCGCTATTTCCAAAGATGACGCTACAGCTCCTGCAAGGATCATTGCAAAGTATGCAAAGACAGCTCCTACTCTGAAGATGATCGCTGGTATCGTAGAAGGCAATTATTACGATGAAAAGGGCGTAAATGCTCTGGCAACCGTTCCGTCAAGAGAAGAACTGCTTGGCAAATTGCTTGGAAGCATCCAGTCACCCATCACCAACCTGGTTCGTGTTCTTAATCAGATCGCAGAGAAGCAGGCATAAGTGCTGAAGGCCTGTCAGGAACAGGCTTTGAAAGACGGTAAACCGTCCTATTTACAAAAACAAAAAAGAAAAATGGAGGAAAATAAAATGGCAAAATTAACTACCGCTGAGTTTATCGAAGCTATCAAAGAGTTATCTGTATTAGAGTTAAATGAATTAGTAAAAGCTTGTGAAGAAGAGTTCGGTGTATCCGCAGCAGCAGGCGTTGTAGTTGCAGCAGCAGGTGCTGGCGCAGCTGAGGCAGCTGAGGAGAAGGATGAGTTCGATGTAGAGCTGACCGAGATCGGACCGAACAAGGTTAAGGTTATCAAGGTAGTTCGTGAGGCTACTGGACTTGGCCTGAAGGAAGCTAAGGAAGTAGTTGATAATGCTCCGAAGGTAATCAAAGAGGGCGCATCCAAGGCTGAGGCTGAAGAGATGAAGACCAAACTGGAAGCAGAGGGAGCAAAGGTTACCCTGAAATAAGAATGACAAAGGATGGCTTGGGCGAAGGTCTGAGCTAGCGTGATGAACTGCCGGAAATCACTTTCCGGCAGTTTTTTATTGTTAGGGCAAAGCCCTGTTCTCCAAAGTTCCGTTTTTCGCAGATCCGAAAAACGGAACTTTGGAGAACAAATAAACCACTCTGCGGGTGGTTGGAATTACATAGGAAATTTCATTTCCTATGTATAAAAAGTCTCCGGCAGGATCGCACTGCGGCGGTTAGGAAGAAGGTCGCTGAAGCGGCCCAACCCAGGCGAAGAAGTCTGCTGGCAGACTTCATATTTGCCTTGCAGCAGATATTCGGTGCAGGAAAAGCGGTCTGCTGAGAACGGGATGAACAAAAGCGCATTTTTGTTCATAAAAGGGATTGACAACTATGGCTGATTATGCTAAAGTGTAGGTTGCACTATTGTGCAGGAGTATGCCCAGGGGCGTAGTATGCCCTGAAGTGTGTTTGTGTTGCCTAATTTGGGCAGGGCATACCCCGGAGTTTCGAACAAACTTGCAGAAAGAACAGAGGTGAAACATCAATGGAGAAAAACAGGATACGTCCCATTGCTAATGGTAAAAGCTTTCGTATGAGTTATTCACGTCAGAAGGAAGTTCTTGAGATGCCGAATCTCATTGAGGTTCAAAAGGATTCCTACCAGTGGTTTCTGGATGAGGGACTCAAAGAGGTTTTTGATGATATTTCCCCGATCGAGGACTACAGTGGAAAACTGAGCCTGGAATTCGTGGATTTTACACTGTGCGTGAATGATACAAAGTACACCATTGAGCAGTGCGCAGAGCATGATGCTACATTTGCGGCACCGTTGAAAGTAAAGGTAAGACTCCATAATAAAGAGAATGATGAGATCAGTGAGCATGATATTTTCATGGGTGATCTGCCGTTGATGACAGATACCGGCACCTTCGTGATCAATGGTGCTGAACGTGTTATCGTCAGTCAGCTGGTTCGTTCTCCTGGTATTTATTATGGAATCGCCCATGATAAGATTGGTAAAGAACTTTATTCCTGTACCGTTATTCCAAACCGTGGTGCATGGCTGGAATATGAGACAGACTCCAATGATGTTTTCTATGTTCGTGTAGATAGAACCAGAAAAGTGCCCATTACGGTGCTGATCCGTGCTTTGGGCTTTGGAACTAACGCAGAGATCCTGGAACTGTTCGGAGAGGAACCGAAGATCCTGGCCAGTCTTACCAAGGATACCGCAGAGAGCTACCAGGACGGTCTTTTGGAGCTGTACAAGAAAATTCGTCCCGGAGAGCCTCTGGCAGTGGAGAGCGCAGAGAGTCTGATCACCAGTATGTTCTTTGATGCCAGAAGATACGATCTGGCAAAGGTGGGCCGTTATAAATTCAACAAAAAGCTGCTGCTCAGAAATCGGATCACAGGTCAGTTCCTGGCTGAGGATGTGGTAGATGAGAATACCGGAGAGATCCTGGCAGAGGCAGGCGCTCAGGTGACCAGAGAGCTGGCAGATGAGATCCAGAATGCAGGAGTTCCCTATGTGATGATCCAGACCGAGGAGCGCAATGTGAAGGTGCTCTCCAGTATGATGGTGGATCTCACCAAATATGTGGAATGCAATCCAAAGGAACTGGGAATCACAGAATTAGTATATTACCCGGCTCTGAAAAAGATACTGGAAGAATATACCGATGCGGAGGACCGCAAGGATGCTATCCGCAGATCCGTGCATGAGCTGATCCCGAAACATATTACAAAAGAAGATATCATTGCTTCTATTAACTATAATATGCATCTGGAGTACGGTCTGGGCAATGAAGATGATATTGACCATCTGGGCAACCGCCGGATCCGTGCAGTGGGAGAGCTGCTTCAGAACCAGTACCGCATTGGTCTTTCCAGACTGGAGAGAGTGGTGCGCGAACGTATGACTACCCAGGAGCTGGAGGGGATCACACCCCAGTCTCTCATTAATATTAAACCGGTGACCGCTGCTGTGAAGGAGTTCTTCGGATCTTCCCAGCTGTCTCAGTTCATGGATCAGAACAATCCTCTGGGTGAGCTGACCCATAAGCGCCGTCTGTCCGCACTGGGCCCCGGCGGTCTTTCCAGAGACCGTGCCGGATTTGAGGTGCGTGACGTTCATTATTCTCATTACGGAAGAATGTGTCCCATTGAGACGCCTGAGGGTCCCAACATTGGACTGATCAACTCCCTGGCATGCTATGCCCGGATTAATGAATATGGATTTGTGGAGGCTCCCTACCGTGTGGTAGACAGAAGCGATCCACAGAATCCCAGAGTTACCGAAGAAGTGGTTTATATGACCGCAGATGAAGAAGATAATTACCATGTGGCTCAGGCAAATACGCCCCTGGATGAGGAAGGACACTTTATTAATAAAAATGTGTCCGGTCGTTATCAGGATGAGACACAGGAATATGAGAGAACCCGTTTCGAGTACATGGATGTATCTCCCAAGATGGTGTTCTCAGTGGCAACGGCCCTGATTCCGTTCCTGCAGAACGATGATGCGAACCGTGCCCTTATGGGATCCAACATGCAGCGTCAGGCTGTACCGCTGCTGACCACGGAAGCTCCGGTGGTAGGTACTGGTATGGAAGTAAAGGCTGCTGTGGACTCCGGTGTCTGCGTGGTGGCAAAGCGTGCCGGTGTAGTAGAATGTGCAGAGTCCAAGCGGATTGTGATCAAGGCTGAGGATGGTACGAAGGATGAGTATCGTCTGAGAAAATTTGTAAGAAGTAACCAGAGCAACTGCTACAACCAGAGACCCATCGTCTCCAAGGGAGAACGGGTTGAGGCCGGAGCAGTGATCGCAGACGGTGCATCCACCTTTATGGGCGAGATCGCCCTTGGAAAGAACCCTCTGATCGGATTCATGACCTGGGAGGGGTATAACTACGAGGATGCGGTTCTGTTAAGTGAAAAGCTGGTTATGGATGATGTATATACCTCCATCCATATTGAAGAATATGAGGCAGAGTCCCGGGATACCAAACTGGGGCCGGAGGAGATTACCAGAGACGTTCCCGGTGTGGGTGATGATGCTCTGAAGGATCTGGATGAGCGAGGCATTATCCGTATTGGCGCGGAAGTTCGCGCAGGAGATATTCTGGTAGGTAAGGTGACGCCCAAGGGAGAGACCGAGCTGACAGCGGAGGAGCGTCTGCTGAGAGCTATTTTCGGTGAGAAGGCCAGAGAGGTGAGGGATACCTCGCTGAAGGTTCCCCACGGCGAATACGGTATCGTAGTAGATGCCAAGATCTTTACCAGAGAGAACGGAGACGAACTGCCGCCAGGAGTAAACCAGTCCGTGCGCATTTACATTGCCCAGAAGAGAAAAATCTCTGTGGGTGACAAGATGGCAGGACGTCACGGTAATAAGGGTGTGGTTTCCCGTGTGCTTCCTGTGGAAGATATGCCCTTCCTGCCCAACGGACGTCCGCTGGATATCGTACTGAATCCTCTGGGTGTGCCGTCCCGTATGAATATCGGACAGGTATTGGAGATCCATTTAAGTCTGGCAGCCAAGGCTCTTGGATTTAACGTGGCAACTCCGGTGTTCGATGGCGCAAACGAGGATGATATTATGGACACTCTGGATCTGGCTAATGATTATGTGAATCTGGAGTGGGATGAATTTAAAGAAAAGCATGGAGATGAGCTGCTGCCTGAGGTTCTGGATTATCTGTATGAGAACCGGGATCACAGAGCGCTCTGGAAGGGTGTGCCTATTTCCAGAGACGGTAAGGTGCTGCTGCGGGATGGCCGTACCGGTGAATACTTCGACAGCCCCACCACCATCGGACACATGCATTACCTGAAGCTCCATCATCTGGTAGACGATAAGATCCATGCCCGTTCTACCGGCCCGTATTCTCTGGTTACCCAGCAGCCTCTGGGCGGTAAGGCTCAGTTCGGCGGACAGCGTTTCGGAGAGATGGAGGTTTGGGCTCTGGAGGCTTACGGTGCATCTTACACCCTGCAGGAGATTCTGACTGTGAAGTCTGATGATGTGGTAGGACGTGTAAAGACCTATGAGGCCATTATCAAGGGAGATAACATTCCGGAACCGGGAGTGCCTGAATCCTTCAAGGTATTACTGAAGGAGCTGCAGTCTCTTGGACTGGATGTGAGAGTCTTGAGAGAAGACAATACAGAAGTTGAGATTATGGAAACTGTTGATTACGGTGATACGGATCTTCGTTCAGTGATCGAGGGTGACAGAAAATACAATCAGAACGAATCATTTGGCGCTCACGGCTTCAGCCAGCAGGAATTTGAAGGAGAAGAACTGGTGGATGTGGAAGAAGAGACCAGCGAAGAGGATGATTTTATAGACCTGGATGAAAGCTTTGACGAAGAGTGAAAGGAGTACCATCATGCCAGAAATTACAAACAATGAAACGTATCAGCCGATGACGTTTGACGCAATTAAAATCGGCCTGGCATCTCCGGAAAAGATCAGAGAGTGGTCTCACGGGGAGGTAAAAAAGCCGGAAACCATTAATTACAGAACATTGAAGCCGGAAAAAGACGGTTTGTACTGTGAACGTATTTTCGGACCCAGTAAGGACTGGGAGTGTCACTGCGGCAAATATAAGAAAATCCGCTATAAAGGCGTTGTCTGCGATCGCTGCGGCGTGGAAGTCACCAAGGCTTCCGTGCGCCGTGAGCGTATGGGACATATCGACCTTGCGGCTCCGGTATCCCACATCTGGTACTTCAAGGGAATACCCTCCAGAATGGGACTGATCCTGGATCTGTCTCCCAGAACGCTGGAGAAGGTGCTCTATTTTGCCAATTACATTGTGCTGGATAAAGGAACCAGTGACCTGTCCTACAAGCAGGTGCTCACAGAGCGGGAGTATCAGGATGCCAGAGAAAAGTGGGGAGACACCTTCCGGGTAGGTATGGGCGCTGAGTCCATCAAGGAGCTTTTGGAAGCGATCGATCTGGAGAAGGAATCCGCAGAGCTGAACCGGGGGTTAAAAGATGCCACCGGACAGAAGAAGGCCAGGATCATCAAGCGTCTGGAAGTGGTAGAAGCATTTCGAGAGTCTGGAAACCGTCCGGAGTGGATGGTAATGACAGCGATCCCGGTGATTCCGCCAGATCTTAGACCAATGGTACAGCTGGACGGAGGCCGTTTTGCCACTTCTGACTTAAATGATCTGTATCGACGGATTATTAACCGTAACAATCGTTTGAAACGTCTGTTGGAGCTGGGAGCTCCTGATATTATTGTGAGAAATGAAAAGAGAATGCTTCAGGAGGCAGTGGACGCCCTGATCGACAATGGACGTCGTGGCCGTCCGGTGACAGGCCCCGGCAATCGGGCGCTGAAATCTCTTTCCGATATGCTGAAAGGTAAGTCCGGACGTTTCCGTCAGAACCTGTTAGGTAAGCGTGTAGACTATTCCGGCCGTTCCGTTATCGTGGTAGGACCGGAGCTGAAGATCTATCAGTGCGGTTTGCCTAAGGAGATGGCTATTGAGCTGTTTAAGCCCTTTGTTATGAAAGAGCTGGTGGCCAACGGAACTTCTCACAATATTAAAAATGCCAAGAAGATGGTAGAGCGTCTCCAGCCGGAAGTTTGGGATGTGCTGGAGGAAGTGATCAAAGAGCATCCGGTAATGTTAAACCGTGCTCCTACTCTTCACAGACTGGGTATCCAGGCATTTGAACCCATTCTGGTAGAGGGTAAGGCTATTAAGCTGCATCCTCTGGTATGTACAGCATTTAACGCAGACTTTGACGGTGACCAGATGGCTGTGCATCTGCCTCTTTCTGTGGAAGCTCAGGCAGAGTGCCGGTTCCTGCTGCTATCCCCCAACAACCTGTTGAAGCCTTCCGATGGAGGACCGGTGGCAGTTCCTTCCCAGGATATGGTGCTGGGTATCTATTATCTGACCCAGGAGCGTCCGGGAGCAAAGGGAGAGGGCGGAATCTACAAGGATGTAAATGAAGCTATTCTGGCTTACGAAAATAAGGCTATTACACTGCAGAGCAAGATCAAAGTCCGCATGAACAGGAAGACTGCAGAGGGTGAGACGCAGAGCGCTATCGTGGAATCTACACTGGGCCGTTTCCTGTTTAATGAGATCCTGCCCCAGGATCTGGGCTTTGTGGATCGGACGATCCCGGGTAATGAGTTGAAGCTGGAGGTAGACTTCCATGTGGGCAAGAAGGGTCTGAAGCAGATACTGGAAAAAGTTATCAATACCCATGGAGCTACCAAGACTGCAGAGGTTCTGGATGATATTAAATCAATGGGTTACAAATATTCCACCAGAGCAGCGATGACAGTATCCATTTCTGATATGACTGTGCCTCCTCAGAAGCCTCAGATGATCAAGGAAGCTCAGGACACTGTGGATAAGATCGCAAGAAACTACAAGCGCGGTCTGATTACAGAGGAAGAGCGTTATAAAGAGGTAGTGGAGACCTGGAAAGAGACGGACGATAAGCTGACCAAAGCACTGTTGGGAGGACTGGATAAGTATAACAACATCTTTATGATGGCGGACTCCGGTGCCCGTGGTTCTGATAAGCAGATCAAACAGCTGGCAGGTATGCGTGGATTGATGGCAGATACTACCGGCCATACCATTGAGTTGCCTATCAAGTCCAATTTCCGTGAGGGTCTGGACGTATTGGAGTACTTCATGTCCGCTCATGGAGCTCGAAAAGGTCTGTCCGATACCGCTCTTCGTACTGCGGACTCCGGTTACCTGACCAGACGAATGGTTGACGTATCTCAGGAGCTGATTATTCGGGATGTGGACTGTGCCGAGGGCAGAGATGAAATCCCTGGTATGTATGTAAAAGAGTTTACAGACGGAAAAGAAGAGATCGAGAGCCTCCAGGAGCGTATTACAGGCCGTTTCTCCTGTGAGACCATTTACGATAAGAACGGGGAAGTGATCGTAAAGGCCAACCATATGATCACACCCAAGCGTGCTGCCAAGATTATGCAGGACGGTGTGGACGAGAATGGAGAATCCTTTAAGAAGATTAAGATCCGTACCATCCTTACCTGTAAGTCCCACAACGGTATCTGTGCCAAGTGCTACGGTTCTAACATGGCTACCGGAGAGGCGGTACAGGTCGGAGAGACTGTTGGTATCATTGCAGCTCAGTCCATTGGTGAGCCGGGTACTCAGCTGACCATGCGTACCTTCCATACCGGCGGTGTGGCCGGCGGCGATATCACCCAGGGTCTTCCCCGTGTGGAGGAGTTGTTTGAGGCCAGAAAACCCAAGGGTCTTGCTATTATTACAGAGATCCCGGGGCGGGTGGAGATCAAGGATACCAAGAAAAAGCGTGAGATCACTGTAACAGATGAAGAGAACGGAGTTGCCAAGACGTATCTGATCCCCTACGGATCCAGAATCAAGGTAATGGACGGTGCTTATCTGGAAGCCGGTGATGAGCTGACAGAAGGTAGTGTAAATCCCCATGATATTCTGAAGATCAAGGGTGTTAATGCAGTGCAGGATTACATGCTCCGCGAGGTTCAGCGTGTATACCGTCTCCAGGGTGTGGAGATCAGCGATAAGCATATTGAGGTGCTGGTGCGCCAGATGCTAAAGAAGGTTCGCATTGAGGATAACGGAGATACCGATCTGCTTCCGGGCACACTGGTAGATGCGCTGGAGCTGGAGGATATCAATGAGCAGATGATCGCAGAGGGCAAGCAGCCTGCAGAGGCAAAACAGATTATGCTGGGTATTACCAAAGCATCTCTGGCTACCAATTCTTTCTTGTCCGCAGCATCTTTCCAGGAGACCACCAAGGTTCTTACAGAGGCAGCTATCAAGGGTAAGGTAGATCCACTGATCGGTCTGAAGGAGAATGTAATCATCGGTAAGCTGATTCCGGCAGGAACCGGTATGAAACGTTACCGCAACGTGCGTCTTAACACAGAGATGGAGATTCAGGCTGCTCTGGAGGAAAAAGCTTCCAAGGAGGAGTTTCCAGAGGAATTAGAAGAGCTTCTGGAGACGGAAACAGAGCTGACTGAGACCGGAGAACTGGATCTGGAGGAAACGTTAGATCTGGAAGAAACCACAGAAGAATCTGCAGCTGACGAAGAGACGGAAGAGTAAGATGCATTCGATTTGCCAAAACGTATATTAAATCTGGCAGCAGAAGAGATCGTCATAAGCGGATGATTGCTGACTGAATAAAATGATGTAAATGAAACGCAAGGGATACTTGGTTATTTGACCGGGTATCCCTTGCGTTTTTCGTCATGTATGGCAGAAACAATAATAATAATAGATTTCTGTCCCTGGTTTATAGAAACAGTTCCTGCATTGTATCATAAGCTTCCAGGTAATATTAATTTGCTAAAGCTTCAATTCTCGATTGAATTGTTTCTAGCTGTTTTTTTACATTTCCATAAATCGGAGCGCCTAAAATATTGCCATCGCTGTCAACGATATATGTTACCGGATAGCTGGTCAGTTCCGAAACAAATTCTTTATAAAATGTTTTTTTAGGATCAGGAGATATGTTTTGATAAGTTACCTTCTTTTGTTTTAAAATTTTTTTGGCAGTTTCAAATTGTTCCTCATTTTCCCCGGAATCTGTTCCTACACCGATTAAATTCACATTTTTCTTTTGAAAATCAAGATATAATTCTTCAAGTTCTGGCATTTCTTCAATACAGGTGCCGCATCCATTATACCAAAAGTTTACAATCGTTGCTTTGTATTCATGGAACACATCATTTGAAAGCGGTATCCCATCTATCGTTGTTTCTAAAAAATTAGGGAATGGAGTTTTACTAACCAATTTATTTTCCTTGTTACCACATCCTGTAAGAATAGATGCTGTCAACATTACACATAACATAAATATACTTATTTTTTTCATGATGTTTTTTCCTTTTTTAATGTAAATGAGTTTGTGATTGCATGATGAGGACATTTTTGTACACAATCTCCGCAGCGAATGCATTCTGTGTGATTTGGAGTTCGAAACACCTCTACATCCATTTTGCACACTTTACTGCACAAACCACAGGAGGTACATTTATCTTTATCAATACGCAGCTGGTAAACCGATATTTTATTAAAAAGTGCATAAAAGGCGCCCAATGGACAGAGCCATTTACAAAACGGCCGACAAAAGAAAATCGATAACAAAATAATTCCAAACAAAATAACACTTTTCCATGTAAATAACCATCCCAAACTTGCCCGTATTCCAGCGTTTGCAGCTGCCAGGGGAATGCCGCCTTCTAAAATTCCGGCCGGACAGAGGTATTTGCAAAAAAACGGATTGCCCATTCCGACTTCATTGACCACTGTGATTGGTAATATACACACAAATACCATCAGTATAAAGTATTTTAGATAAGTCAGATAATGCAACCGTTTTGTGCTGATTTTTTTACTTGGTATTTTATGGAGTAATTCCTGAAACCAACCAAATGGACATAAAAATCCGCACACCACTCTTCCCAAAACAGTTCCTATTAAAATCAGGATTCCTGTAATGTAGTAAGAAAATGAAAAGTTTGATGCTCCCACTACAGCCTGGAAAGCTCCAATCGGACAGGAACCCGCAGCACCCGGACAAGAATAACAATTCAATCCAGGTACACAAATAGATTTAAGCTTTCCCCTGTAAATCGTTCCCTGAAAAAAATTTAAAAAGAATGGATTGGTCAGAAGAGTAGAAAGCAGTTGAATCTTCCAACGATTGTGAGTTTCTTTTTTCTTTTTTTTAGCCAATTCCAACACACTCCAGACATATATGAATTCCTTTATTTAAAACCATGGATATTTCGTCCCGATAAATCCCGATTCCTATCATGATACTTGCGGTTAGTAACCATGTAATTGTATACTTTCTCATAATTTAACCTATAGCAGTTGCAGCACTTTCTGTTTTTTGATTTGTTGCTTCGGTTGCTTCTTCATTATTTAAATTTGTAAAAATATCCACTTCCTCTAATAATTGTTCTTCTGTTATGAGCGAATTCCAGGATGAAGCAAAATAGCCATTTACAAACCAATTCCCACAATTAGGTATTTCCTCTACCATTTCAGACATGTTCATTTGATCCAATGCATTTTCCACAGATTTATTATAAATAATCATCGGAAATGAAATATTTTCAAATGTTTGATCTTTTGTCGGATCTTTTACACACACAAGGACTTCTGCCCCTTTTTTCTGCATCTCCGGATAGGAACTGTTCAATGTATTTAACCATTCCTCAGCTTCTTCTGTATCTAAATCTACAAATGCCCAAAAAGTTGTATCTGCAATATTATTCTTACGATACGTTTCTCCGGATATTGTAGTTGTTTCAAAATCCTCTATTGCAAATGAGACTGTTTTGTCAGCAGCAGCATGACTGTTTGCATCTAAAAATTCATCCACCCAGTCCTGTGTTACCAATCCTTTATTCAAGGCATCTTCTATGGTCAATGTTCCGTTTGCGATTGCTTTTTCTACTTCCTTTAGGTCTGGCTTTTGTCCCCGCAAGCGGTTAACGATAAAAGCATACCTCCCAGCCAAAAAAGTGATACGATTTTTTTCTTCATAATAAAAACTCCTTTTACGTTTAATCTTGTAAAAGGAGTTTAACATAACGGATATAAAGCTGATGTTAAGACGGAATTTGAAAAATAGAGTCTTTTGGGGGGATGTTATGGACATCGGGCCCTTATGCCTGTTTTTCATGTGTCTGTAAGCAGCTGATCCCAAACGCTGTCCTCTGCGCTTTTGGCAAGTGTCTGTTTTACCTCTAAAACAGATACGGTACACCATTTCTTCTTTTCTATTTCAATAGGGCTAATCAATATTCCTTTGGATTCAAGGAAAAAAGCAAATGAGAAAACTTTTTCTTTGAAAAGCGGTTTTTCTTCTAAGTTCGTAATGTTTGTATAAAGTTATCCTGTGTTTTAGTGTTCAGGAAAGCTCCTTTTCTATCATAGGAAAGGTTCGATACATCTGAAAGTTTTGTTTTAATGCAGATTTTTTAGCATGGAGAGAAGCAGATCCAGTAAGATCTGAAGCTCACTTTTGGAACACTTGGTTAATCCATTCTCGATTTCTTTTATTTTTATATCTAAATCAGAATCCTGCTGAAAAATAATATTATCGATAGACATATGCAAAATTTGAGCGATATTGATAAGCACATCAATGGAGGGGTTGCGGTGACCGCTCTCGATGTGCTTTAAATGCGTGGGAGTAATATCAACCAGTTCTGCTAAAGTCTCCTGTGAGAGGGACTGCTTCATTCTTGCAGTCCGAATAGCATTTCCTAAAACGCCTTTTTCTAATGCCAAATCTATCAGCTCCTTTTTTATCAATAAAGGTTAGCATACAGGGATAAAAAGCACTTGAAAATTAGCTAAAAGAGATTTATAATATCTCTTAAAGAGCCTTGCCGAAAAAAATAAGACTATTCAATCGGAGTTAGGACAAAAGAAAAACAGAAGGAGAGAGAAATTATGTATTGCAAACAATGTGGAGAAGAGTTTTCAAACGACAATGCAGACGTATGTTTGAAATGCGGAACAAAGAAAGGAAATGGGAAATCATTTTGTGAGCATTGCGGAGCAAGCGTAAATGAGCATCAGGCGGTCTGCTTAAACTGTGGAGCGCGACTTGATAAGGAAGAGAAGAAGGAAGAAGCAGAAGAACCAAAGAGCAAACTGGTGGCAGGATTGCTGGGTATTTTTCTGGGAAGTCTGGGGATTCACAATTTTTATCTGGGAAACAGTACCAAGGCGGCCATACAGTTGGGGGTATCGGTATTAGGTATTCTTTTATCCTGCTGTACATTTTTCTCCCTGATTTTGCCGGTGGCAATGGGGATATGGGGATTGATTGAAGGCATCCTTCTTTTGACAGGCGGCATAAAAAAAGCCGGTAAAGGAAATCCACTGAAATCATGATCATAAAGCCCTTTGAGGAAAAAGAACAGAAAGAACTTTTCATCGCTGCTATGCTGGCGTGGATCTTGTTTAGTATCCTTGTTTTAACCCTGTACGCCTGGGGGATACAGGCCAAGGATATTCTTCCTGGCTGTGTGCTGTATGAAAAATATGGAATGTATTGTCCAGGCTGCGGAGGGACAAGGGCGGTGATCTGCCTGCTTCGCGGTCAGTTCCTAAAAAGTTTTTTCTATCATCCGCTTGTGCTGTATGTGGCGGCGGTGGGAGGGACATTTTGTATTTCCAATATTTTATATAAGCTCAATGCGATTAAATGGAAATTACCTTTGCGGCCGATCCATTTTTACGGAGCAGTACTGATTACTCTGGGACAGTGGATTGTGAAGCTGCTCTTATATTGAAAAGGCAAGGCTGAAGAAGAAAAAGATAGTATTATAGAAAAAAGATGGTATAATATAAAGATAAAGAAAACTTTTATATTGAAAAGCTGACGGCGCGTATGTAACGTATACAAGAGAAAAATAGAGCAGAAAATGGCCGGGAGCGCTGTGGCGCTTCTGGCCATTTTTCAAAGTGAAGACAGCTTATGTAGGGGAGAGGGACAATGAAAAAAGGAGATTGGAAATTTAGGTTGGAACTATTGCTGGCAGTTCTGCTGGTTCTGGCAAACCTTGCTGTGTTGATGTTCCTTTATTTGTTGAAAACCAAGGACAATCAAACATATTATGAAGAGAATACGGTGATCGTAAAAGAAACCTTTGATGAGTTTGCAGATGAGATCATAGAGTTGGTAAAGAGGTACGATCAAAAAGTAGATGAGAAAATGAGTCAGGAACCATACGGTTCCAGACGTCTGATTGTTCAGGGAAATGAGAGGACGAGATTGGATCTGGTATCCTACGGAGCAGATGTGGCAGTGCAGGGGCCGGATGATCTGTATGTTTTACAGTTTTCCGATAAAGAGAAAGCAGAAGAAGCCCATGTTTTATTGCAAAAGGAGGATATTGAATACTGCGAACCGGATATCTATGCGAAAGCAGCTGAGGAGGCGGCAGCATACAAACCCATGTCCTGGGGCGCAGAAGAAATGAATGCCCATCAATATGCAAAAAAAGTCAGGGAAAACACAGGGGAACACATGACCGTAGCAGTGATTGATACGGGAGTATACCATCATTCCTTTTTGGCAGGAAGGATTCTGGAAGGGGGAAGGGATTTTATTGACGGCGACTATGAAGCGGAGGATGAAAAAGGTCATGGAACCCATGTGGCAGGAACCATCGTGGACTGCACGCCAGGCCTTAATGTGAAAATTTTGCCTGTCCGGGTACTTGACAGAAGCGGCAGGGGAAGTGCGCTGATCATAAATCTGGGCGTCCGGTATGCAGTGCAGGAGGGGGCACAGGTTCTCAATCTAAGCCTTGGAGGAGCAACGAACAGAACCATGGACAATGCTGTTTTCTATGCGGTCAACAGAGGATGTACGGTAGTTGTGGCTGCTGGAAATGAGGAGCAGAACACCCAAGAGGTATCCCCGGCGCATTTGGAAGAGTGCATCGTAGTGTCGGCAATAGACGGGCAGAAAGGCAAGGCAGATTTTTCTAATTGGGGAGAAAGCGTAGATTTTGCGGCTCCGGGAGTGGGGATTGTAAGCTGTGTTCCCAGATTGATCTGGGGGCTTCCGTTTGGCGAGACAAAAAGCAGTTATAATGGCACTTCAATGGCAACGCCCCATATTTCTGCATTTGCGGCCATGATAAAATTGGAGTTTCCCCAACTGTCACCTTCGGAAGTATACGAAAAATTGAAGGGGATGTGTGTGGATCTTGGGGATCCTGGTGAAGATGAGTACTATGGTTGGGGAATGCCGCAGTTTCATGAGACAAAAGAAGAGGAGCTTCCGGAGCTTTTAGAAACGGAACCAGAAACGGAGAAAAAAGAGGAGACGGAACAAAGCAATCCGATGGATGGATACGGGGAGGTTTTGGAGGAATACCGGTGGCTAGCAGAAAATCACTTTGCTTATTATGAGCTGCAGCAGGATATTCGCTATGCAAATGAGGGAACTGCAAATTTTGGAGGAAAAACTGCCTACTGTGTATATTATCGATTGGAGGATCTGGCTGGGGATGGAGAATCGGAGCTTTTGATCTCTGTCAATGAAAAAGGAAAAGCGTTTAATATTGTGGATATTTTTGGAAAGGATCATGGGAAACCGGTGGCTTTGATCGAAAGTAATGAAGCTGTGGGGTATCGTTCCACATATTATATTACCACAGATCACAGAGTAAAAAATTATTCGTCCGGAGGAGCGCTGAATACCTGGACAACCTATTATACGCTTCCGGAGAACAGTGTGGTTCTGGTAAAAGATGCAGAGTACGCTTATGATGGATGGAATGGAGATCAGTGTACTTATACGGATTCTGCGGGCAAGTCCACAGCCATCTCCAAAGAGAGATATGACGCGGTCTCTTCGGACGCAGATGTGGAAACAGAGAGTGAGTGGATCCTGCTGTATGGACCGGGCGGGGAGGAGGTAGGCGTGATTCCGGAACCGCAGCCAGAGCAGGAGAAAAATTTTGTTCCTGCGTCATCCATTTATCAGGGTATTTTTATGAAAGATGAGGTTTTTCTGGAACTTGTTCTGTACTCTTCTCCAGTGGAAAGTGTAGGAGAGATACGGGAAGTGGGACGGCCGGGTTGGAACGAAGAAGGTTACATTGAGGCGGAGTATAAAAATACAGTGGGAGAAATCTATGACCTTGGAAGTGAGGGAGGATATGGGGTCCGGGGAGCAGGCGGGATCTACATGCTGCGCTGGTTTGAGGGAGAAATCCAGTTGACAGGAGATGAATTTTACGAAGGCATCTATACCCAGGTTTCCAACAGAGGCGGCAATATAAGGCCTTCAGAATTGTGGCTGGATATTCCGGAAGCTCCGGAAAACGGGGATGATGGACAGGAGAATGCAGCTGCCATCCCGGATCCGGTGAAGATGGATACCGGAAATAATCCTTCTGAATATATTCTTCCTCAGAGTGATACGACGGTTCTGACAGAAAGGGATCTGATGTTTCTAAGCGAAGAAGAACTGAGGATTGCCAGAAATGAGATTTTTGCCAGACATGGGCGGAAATTTGATGATCCGGAGCTTAGGGCGCATTTTGAGAACACAGACTGGTACAACGGACGATATACACCGGAAGAGTTTGAAAAAATCCAGCATGATGTATTAAGTGAGGCAGAATGGAAAAATATCCAGCTGATTTCTGAAGCAGAGAAGAGATACAATTAAAGTGATAGATAAGCCTTTTTGCATTAAACAAAAATAAAAACTGAGAAAAGGGCTGGCACAGCATGGATCTGGCCGAAGCCTTGCCGGCGATTTTTTTGGAAAACGATTTTGGAAAACGAATGCGTTTTCTAAGAAAATTTCCGGCAGATTCGCCAGTAACATATGCAGCGCCAGCTTCTTAATTTTAAACCGCTACCGTTTTTTCGTAAACAGATTACAGATCATCACCACGGCAGGATACAATACCCCTGCCACAGGCCAGATGATCCAGTCTGTCTCCCTCCAGTTGCCCCAGTGGGGCTCGTTATGCTTGGCAAAGAGGAGGGCCAGGAAAATGGCAGTGACGATCAGCCAGTAGATCAGAGATACGGCGGTCAGCAAAGGTTGTTTTTCTTTTTTCTCTTTTGTGTAATCGCCCTCCTGCAGCAGCTTTTCAAAACTGGCCCAGATGATGCCTGCCTGAACAAAAAGAAAAACACCGATACCAATGAGAACCAGCATTATGGAAAGCATCATGACCATGAGAAAATCATTCTCATCGTTGATCATGATCCCCAAAAACAGGGGAACCAGGGAGAGGATGCACAGACAGGCACCAAGAATGTTGCTTCGATGATACTGTTCCTGATACTGCGCTTTTTGTTCCCGGACCATACCGTCCACACCGTATTCGGTCTCAAAAGAGGCTTCCTCCAGATATTTGTAGGGGGCTGTTTTGCTGCCGTTTGAAATAAAGACAGCCACTGCAATGGCTGCAAGGGTCAGCAGTACGATCATACCGATTCCGGCGGCTGTATTTTCACTGACAGCGGATAGCGGGGCTTCACTGGCAGCTCCAAGAAGCAGCAGGCAGATGGGGGAGAGAATGCAGAGAAGGGTTCCGCCTGCAATGGGCCTGGCAGTGTCGGCCTTCACCTGAAGAAACTGACTGGCCTCTTCCAGGGATACCCTTTTCAGGGAAGCGGCAGTTTCGTTTCTTGAAGGGTCAATGGCCGGACTGGTTTCGGGCATATCCTCGATCTCATCCTTTAAAAGATAATCGGTGCTCACACCGAAGAGCCTGGAGAGGCGGATCATTTTTTCCAGATCCGGGATGGACTGGGCGCCCTCCCACTTGGATACCGACTGTCTGGATACATTCATCTGTTCTGCCAGTTCCTCCTGAGACCATCCGCTTTTTTTTCGCAGCTGGATCAATTTGTCTGCAAAGATCATAAATCATATCCTCCTTATGCTGAATGTTGGAGTAAGTTTACCAATTTTTCCGGTTGCAGGCCACCAACCGGGGCTTTTCAATGTGCCAACCGGCGGTTGCGGCCCGCCAGTTACCGGGGTGTTTTTTCAAGTTCGTTCCTGTGGTGCTGACTGAGCCAGGAATTGTGGTAATGACCGTCAAAGGTCACTTCCTCTCCAAACCATGCAGGAGGCTGAAAGCGGCGAGCGGTTTCTTCATCAGGAAATTCCACCTCTGCGATCTGAAGCCCCTGCCATTCACCGGAGAAGATATCCAGTTCGATTTTTAAGGGATTTATTTCCAAAGCTGGATTTGCTTCTGGAGCAGGGTGAGCGTCCAAATGTGTCGGAATTGACCGGGCGGACGCCAGGGGGGAAACATCTTCGCCATTAAGGAGAATTACAGATCGTTTTTTAGTAATAACCGTACCGTCTGCCTTGGAAAGCAGGTGCTCATAGGCAGTCGCCGTCAGGGGGAGATTGTATTCCTCACGGGACATCAGGCCGGCACCTTTGTAGGTGAGGATATAGGTGTCATCTTGACGGCGAATCCGTACCACCGGTTCGGTACAAAGATAGGCCTGTTCAATGAGATGGCAGGGATAAGTTTCCAGATTTTCGGGAAGCTTGTGGATCAGATATTTGCGTTCTATTTCCATGGGGAACCTCCTGTGTAAGATACAAAAATGATACGGTTTACGCTGTTTCACTGACAAAGAACAGTGCCCATTCTGCTGTTATCAGATAACGGGAAAAGAATGACCGGGAAAAATCCGGATACGGTCTAACACTATGTTCGAAATGAGCATACCACAGAAACAGGGAAAATAACAGAAAAATTAGAGAAAGTCGTGGAAACAGTGTAAAACCAAAGATTTTCCTATGGAAAAGCAGGGGAAGGTCTGTTAAAATATCCCTGAGTAAACACTGGCAGAGAAGTCTGGTGACGGACTGCTTTTTATTTGACAGGAAATTCCTGTGAAATAAAAAGCGATCCGTGCAGGAGCGCACTGAGGAGCAGTGGGATTCTGTGTCAAAAGCGATCCGACCCAGGCGGAGACTCCTGTGTTGCAGGAGTCTTTGTTCCAGAACCTTTATATTTATAATAGGAAAGATATAAGAAAGGACGGCAGAAAGATGGAGAAGACATATATATTTTTAGCAGATGGATTTGAGGAGATTGAAGGACTTACTGTGGTAGATGTGTTAAGAAGAGGGGGCATCGAGGTGTGTACCGTTTCCATTAATGGAGAAAGAAAGGTGACGGGAAGCCATAACATTCCGGTTCTTACAGACGTTGTGTTTGAGGAATGTGATTTTACAGATGGAACCCTGTTTGTATTGCCGGGAGGGATGCCCGGTACTCTGCATCTTGGGGAGCATCAGGGATTGGCAGAGGTGCTCAAAAAGGCAAAGGCTCAGGGAAAACGGCTGGCAGCCATCTGTGCGGCCCCCAGTGTTTTAGGAAAACTGGGACTTTTGAAAGGAGAACGGGCTGTGTGCCATCCGGGTTTTGAGGATCAGCTGGAGGGAGCGGCTGTGACGGAGGATATGGTGGAAATTTCCGGACAGATCACCACCAGCCGGGGTATGGGAACGGCAGTCCCCTTTTCCTTAAGTCTCCTCCGGCAGCTGAAAGGCGAGGCAGAGGTGGAAAGGGTTTGCCAGGGGCTGATCTGGGATCCCAAGAAAGACCAGCCCGGGAGAAAAGAAAACTAGCAGGACAATAGGCTGGAGAACATAGAGCCTGTCAATGCAGGGAAGGAAATCGATGGCTGTTCACAGGGCGGAAAACCCGTTGTCGAAAATGGAGGGAACAGCGACCTAATTTTGTGAAGAATCCTGCAATTTATATCTAGCCTTTTTTGGGAGGCTGTGGTATACTTGTAAAATGACTGTAAGAATGCAGATTGATCTTAACGGGAAGCCGTTTTAAAAATCAAGGAGGAAGTACAGAGAGATGAGTGTACAGATTGAAAAGTTAGAGAAAAATATGGCGAAGCTGACCATCGAAGTACCTGCAGAGGAGTTTGAGGCAGCTATTGAGAAGGCATACCAGAAAGCAAAGGGAAGAATTGCGCTTCCCGGTTTCCGTAAGGGAAAAGCACCCAGAAAGATGATTGAGAAAATGTACGGCGCAGGCGTGTTCTATGAAGACGCAGCCAACATTGTGATTCCGGAAGCATACGATAACGCAGTAAAAGAGTGCGGCGAGAATATTGTTTCCCGTCCTGCTATTGATGTGACTCAGATCGAGGCAGGCAAGTCCTTTATCTTTACCGCAGAGGTAGCTCTGAAGCCGGAAGTAACTCTCGGAGAGTACAAGGGTGTAGAGGTTCCCAAGCAGGAGATTGAAGTGACTGAGGAAGAGATTCAGGCAGAGGTGGACAAGGAGAGAGAACGCAACTCCAGAACCATCGATGTGGATGACCGCGCAGTGGAGAACGGAGATCTGATCAAGCTGGATTTTGACGGTTCTGTAGACGGTGTACCCTTTGAGGGAGGCAAGGCAACTGATTATCCGCTGACCATTGGTTCCGGAAGCTTTATCCCCGGATTTGAAGATCAGCTGATCGGCGCTAAGATTGGTGAGGAAGTAGAAGTAAACGTGACTTTCCCGGAAGAGTACCATGCAGAGAACTTAAAGGGCAAGGCTGCTGTATTCAAATGTAAAGTAAATGAGATTAAGGTAAAAGAACTTCCTGAGGCAGATGATGAATTTGCGCAGGACGTATCTGAATTTGATACTCTGGCAGAGTACAAGGAGGATCTGAAGAAGAACCTGCTTGAAAAGAAGGAAGCAGCTGCCAAGAGAGAGAAGGAAAATGCAGCAGTAGCAAAGGCTGTGGAGAATGCGCAGATGGAGATCCCGGAGGCTATGATTCAGGAGCAGGTTCGCCGTATGGTGGAGGATTTTGCAAGAAGAATTGAGTCCCAGGGTATCAATATGACTCAGTATATGCAGTTTACCGGTATGGATCAGGCTAAGATGGAAGAGCAGATGAAGCCGGAAGCTTTAAAACGCATTCAGAACAGTCTGGTACTGGAAGCTGTTGCCAAGGCAGAAAACATTCAGATCAGCGATGAGCGTTTGGATGAGGAGATCGCCAAGATGGCAGAGAGCTACAAGATGGAAGCTGATAAGCTCAAAGAGCTGATGGGTGACTATGAGAAAGAGCAGATGAAGAACGATCTGGCTATCCAGGAAGCAGTAGAGCTGATTGCAGGAGCAGCAAAGGAAGTCTAAAAATTTTTGTGGCGGGGAGTCCGTGAGAATTTAAGATTTAAGGAGGCATTCCTATGAGTTTAGTACCTTATGTCATTGAACAGACCAGCAGAGGCGAGCGGTCATACGATATTTATTCAAGACTGCTCAAGGACCGCATCATCTTCCTTGGTGAGGAAGTGAATGATGTGAGCGCCAATCTGATCGTTGCGCAGCTTCTGTTTTTGGAGGCGGAGGATCCCAACAAGGATATTTGTTTTTACATTAACAGCCCTGGCGGATCCGTGTCTGCCGGCTGGGCGATTTATGATACCATGCACTATATTAAGTGTGATGTGTCCACCACCTGTATCGGCATGGCTGCCAGCATGGGGGCATTCCTTCTGGCAGGGGGAACCAAGGGCAAGCGTTATGCGTTGCCTAATGCGGAGGTTATGATCCATCAGCCCTCCGGCGGAGCCCAGGGACAGGCCACGGATATTCAGATCGTGGCAGATAAGATTATTCAGACACGTAAGAAATTGAACCTGCATCTGGCAGAGAACACAGGTCAGCCTTTGAGCGTCATTGAGGCAGATACAGAGAGGGATCACTGGATGACAGCAGAAGAAGCAAAAGCCTACGGTCTGATCGATGAGATAGTGACGAAAAGATAAGGTATAGAGTCGGGCTGCTGCAAGAGGTTTTGCGGCAGCCTCTCTTTAAATGAGGGGCAGGGACGGACCGGCCTGCTGGTAAAAATATTTATGTGAGGTGGAAAGATGCCTGGAAGAATCGGGGAAAAAATCAGATGTTCCTTTTGCAACAAGACGGAGGATCAGGTGAGAAAATTGATTGCAGGACCTGGAGGGGTTTATATCTGTGATGAATGCATTGACATCTGCTCTGAAATTATAGAGGAGGAGCTGGAGGATGAGCAGGAGGAGGAACTGGATGAGAAAAGTTCTATTAACCTGTTAAAGCCTGCAGAGATCAAAGCTTTTCTGGATGAATATGTGATCGGCCAGGAAGATGCTAAAAAGACTCTGGCTGTGGCGGTTTACAATCATTACAAACGAATCCTGGCAGGGGATAAGGCGTCAAAAGACGGAGTGGAACTGCAGAAGAGCAATATTCTGATGCTGGGGCCCACTGGCTCCGGTAAGACCTTTTTAGCCCAGACTCTGGCAAAGATTTTGAATGTGCCCTTTGCCATTGCAGATGCCACTTCCCTGACGGAAGCCGGATATGTGGGGGAAGATGTGGAAAATATCCTGCTGAAGATCATTCAGGCCGCAGATTATGATATTAAGCGGGCAGAGCATGGGATTATCTATATTGATGAGATTGATAAAATCACAAGAAAATCCGAAAATGTATCCATCACCAGAGATGTGTCCGGGGAGGGGGTACAGCAGGCGCTGTTAAAGATCCTGGAGGGAACGGTGGCTTCCGTGCCGCCTCAGGGGGGAAGAAAGCATCCCCATCAGGAGCTTCTGCAGATCGATACCACCAACATCCTCTTTATTTGCGGCGGAGCCTTTGAGGGGCTGGATAAGATGATCGAAGGACGGATCGATACCCGGTCTATGGGCTTTATGGCAGAGATCATCAGCAAAGCGGAGAACAATGTGGGGGAGGTGCTGCGCCAGGTGCTGCCCAGAGATCTGATCAAATTTGGTATGATACCGGAGTTTATCGGCCGTGTGCCGGTGGTGGTTTCTCTGGATGAGCTGGATCGGGCAGCATTGATCCGGATACTGAGAGAGCCGAAAAATGCCATCATCCGTCAGTATGAAAAGCTGTTTGACTTAGACAGCGTAGCTTTGAAATTTGAGGAGGCTGCGGTGGAGGCCATTGCAGATAAGACTATTGAGCGGAAAACAGGGGCCAGAGGACTGCGGGCAATTATTGAGACAGCCATGCGGGATGTGATGTTTGAGATTCCCTCTGACGAGAACATTACCGGATGTCTGATCACCAAGGATGTAATTGAAGGAACGGGAAAACCGGTTCTGACCTACCGGGGCGGTGCTTTGCCGGATAGCCGGGAAGGGCAGGAACTGATAGGAGAGACTGCGTGAAAAATATATGAGTGAATTGATAAAGAAGATGCCTGCTATTGCATTGCGGGGAATGACGGTGCTGCCCTCTATGATTGTCCATTTTGACATCAGCAGGGATAAGTCCGTTTTGGCCGTAGAGACTGCGATGCAGGCAGATCAGTTGATTTTTTTAGTAACACAGCAAAATCCGGATGTGGCAGATCCGGATTTTCAGGATTTATACCGGGTGGGAACCATTGCCAGAATCAAAAATCTGGCCAAGCTTCCGCAGAATATCATTCGTGTAATGGTAGAAGGACTGGAACGGGGAGAAATGACCGACCTGGACAGTGAAGAGGGATATCTGAAAGCTGAGATAGTGACAGGTTCTCTGGAGGATCAGCCTAAACTGGGAGAAGCCGATGAGGTGGCAATGCTTCGTGCCTTGAAGGATATCTTTACTGCTTTCTGCGGGGAAAATAAGCGGATCGGCAAAGAACTGGCCCGCCAGATTTTAGAATATACAGATCTGGAGCAGTTGGTGGAGCAGATTGCCATTAACATTCCCATGTACTATGAGGATAAGCAGAGAATCCTGGAGGCTGCCTCCCTGGCGGAGCGGTATGATGCTCTTTGCCTGATTATTGGCAAGGAGCTGGAGATCATGAGAATCAAAAATGAGATCCAGCAGAAGGTAAAAGCCAGAATCGATAAAAATCAGAAAGAATATATCCTGCGGGAGCAGCTGAAGCTGATACAGGAGGAATTAGGGGAGGATACGCCCCTTAATGATGCAGATCAGTATCGAAAGCAGTTAAAGCAGCTTGTTGCCTCCGAGGAGGTAAAGAAGAAGATCGCCAAGGAGATTGACCGGTTTAAGAACCTGGGAGGCAATTCTGCGGAGGCTTCTGTGTCCAGAGGATATATTGAGACACTGCTGGAGCTGCCCTGGGATAGGATGTCCCAGGATAATGAAGATCTGAAATTTGCCAAGAAAGTTCTGGATGAGGATCACTACGGACTGGAGAAGGTGAAGGAGCGGGTGATGGAATTTCTGGCTGTCCGCACTTTGACAAAAAAAGGAGACAGCCCGATCCTCTGTCTGGTGGGACCGCCGGGAACCGGAAAGACATCGATTGCCCGGTCAGTAGCCAGAGCTCTGAATAAGAAGTATGTGCGGATCTGTCTTGGAGGTGTGCGGGATGAGGCGGAGATCCGGGGGCACAGAAGAACCTACATAGGCGCCATGCCGGGGCGTATTGCCAGCGGGATGCGCACCGCGGGAGTGAAGAATCCGCTGATGCTGTTGGATGAGATCGATAAGGTGAGCAGCGACTATAAAGGGGACACCTCTTCTGCGCTGCTGGAGGTGCTGGACTCAGAGCAGAACAACAAATTCCGGGATCATTATGTGGAGCTGCCCATGGATCTTTCCGAAGTACTGTTTATCGCCACTGCTAATGATGCCCATACCATTCCAAGACCTCTTCTGGACCGTATGGAAGTGATCGAGGTGAGCAGCTATACAGAGAATGAAAAGCTTCATATCGCAAAAGACCATCTGGTGAAAAAACAGCAAGAGCATCATGGTTTGACGGAAAAACAGCTTTCTATCACAAACGGAGCGCTGCAAAAAATGATTTCCGGGTATACCAAGGAAGCCGGAGTGCGCCAGCTGGAGCGAAAGATCGGAGAGATCTGCCGGAAAGCAGCCAGGGAGATTTTAGAGGAACATAAGGAGTCTGTAAAAGTGAAGGCCGGAAACCTGGAGCAGTATCTGGGCCGGGCCAAATATACGATCCAGAAATTAAATGACAAGGATGAGGTGGGAATTGTCCGTGGTCTGGCCTGGACCAGTGTAGGAGGCGACACTCTGCAGATCGAGGTGAATCTGATGCTTGGAAAAGGAGAATTTCTTCTCACCGGACAGCTGGGAGATGTAATGAAAGAATCCGCTCAGGCCGGGATCAGTTATATCCGCTCGGTCAGCGAAATCTATGAGATCAAAGAAGAGTTCTTCCAGAAACACGATATCCATATTCATATCCCGGAAGGGGCGGTGCCCAAGGACGGACCGTCTGCCGGGATCACCATGGCAACCGCCATGCTCTCTGCCATTACTGATACACCGGTGCGGGCAGATGTGGCAATGACCGGAGAGATTACCCTTCGGGGACGGGTACTTCCCATCGGCGGACTGAAGGAAAAACTTCTGGCAGCGAAAAATGCAGGTATGCGTACAGTGATCGTGCCGGAGGAAAACAGGGCAGATGTGGCGGAATTATCTCAGGAGATCGTAGGCGGACTGAAAATGGTGTACGCAAGAACCATGGAGGATGTGCTGAAAGCTGCTTTTGCAAAGTGATCCGGTTTTGTTTGCAGCTGATAAATAAGACATAAAGGTAGAATTGTTTCTGTGGGACAGCCCCTATATTTTATAGCAGATATAGCAATGGGGCATGTCCCATTTTAAATTTTCAGGAAAGGAGAAAACAGAATGGTAATTAAACAGGTAGAATTGGAAACCGTATGTGGGATTACCAGCAGACTTCCGGAAAATGAGCTGCCTGAGGTGGCCTTTGCCGGAAAATCCAATGTGGGGAAGTCCTCCCTGATCAACGGGCTGGTAAACCGCAAAAGCTTAGCCCGCACCAGCGCCCAGCCGGGAAAGACTCAGACCATCAATTTTTATAATGTAAATCAGCAGCTTTATCTGGTAGATCTGCCGGGATACGGCTATGCAAAGGTCTCTGCGGAGGCAAAGGAGCAGTGGGGAAAACTGATCGAGCGGTATCTTCATGGTTCCAAACAGCTGAAAGCAGTTTTTTTGCTGGTGGATATCCGTCATGCTCCAGGGGAAAACGATAAGATCATGTATCAGTGGGTGTGTCATTACGGTTATGAGCCCATCATCATTGCCACCAAACTGGACAAGATCAAGCGGAGCCAGATTCAGAAGCAGTTAAAGCTTCTAAGAGAGGGGCTGCAGGTAAAACCAGGTACAGTAATCCTGCCCTTCTCAGCAGAGACCAAGCAGGGCAGGGAAGAAATCTGGCAGGTGATCGAAGGTCTTACTGCTCCTTCACTGTGATACCGTTTACCTGAACCTGATCTGTGATGGGAATCACTAGACAGGGGCGGCCGTCAATGATTCTGGTCTCCACCAGATCTGGTCGGTCTGGGCTTACCTGGATGGTGATATCCGGGGTTTTTACTTCAAATTTTCTGGTATTCATAATGTTGCTGGCCTGGAAGGTGGTGTTGGGGCCTGCGGTTTCCTCAAAGTGCTGATCAAATTCTTCCAGTTTTTCATTGGAGACTCCGCTGATGGCAAAGAGATTTTTGACTTCTGCCTGGCTCAACACTACAGGGTCGGGGCTGTCTTTTTGTTCCTCAGCCATTTCGTGAAGGTTTTCGTGGATATTTCTTACCACTTCATAGTCACAGTCTTCGCTTAAGGTCTCCTCCACCAGCGTCTGAAATACTTCCTTTTGACTTTTGGCGGAGAGGGGAAGCACACAGCCCAGCAGGGTATCTGTAAATTCAAAATGGAGTTCTTCCGGATTTTTACAGTAGTATAGCAGGCTGTGGATATCGCTGCTGCGGTCATTGAAAGCTGGGAAGAGGAAGCCCAGCTGAGGCATATCCACCACCCAGTCCCGAATCCGGTTCTGGAAACATTTTTCTTCTGCATTGTAGGTGAGAGCGGGCTTGGCCAGTTTTACCGGGCAGATACAAGAGAGGACATAACTGTACACCTCATCGGAAGCGTCAAACATTTCCAGATTATCGGAAGCCTTTCCGGGCACATCGTAGGCGGCATGGATCAGCAGGATCAGATAATTTTCTCCGTATACGTAGGATTCGATGACCTTATCATAATACTGTTCCAGCAGTTCATCCTCCTTTAGCTGACTGTTCCGGAGACGCAGAAGAAATTCCTGGGTGCCTCCCTCTTTTTCTGTTTCCAGCGGAAATTCCATATTCAGCAGGTTTTTTCCCAGAGTTCCGGATAAGGTTTTTCGGAAGAGTTCAAAGTATTTAAAGATTTCTTCCTCCGGAAGAGGCAGAAAAGCCTCCTGGAAGGTTGCAAGTTTTTCTTTTTCTGCGCTCACATAGCAGCCGCAGATGCGGGTGATAGCGCAGTTGGCAGGGGTAAATTGTTTTTTGATCTCAGATATTTCTTTTTTATTCATAGATAAAAACCTCGATTTTTTATTCTTGTGTTGGCAGCATGGGGGTAAAAGGCCAAACGGTCCTTTGTACGCTGATGTCAGCTTACATAAGTGGGATAATCCCTTACACACGATGCCGTACAGATTATTATATCCCAGAGCAATGGCGGATGTAAAGTCCAAAAGGGCATGGAGAAACTCCGTGTGGTTTAAATACATCGGTGTTCCAGTGGAGGAGATTGGCTACAACCAGCCGGCAGAAGTAAGATATCCCACAGAAAATCCGTGGAAATAAGAAGGAGAAAAATATGTTGTACATAGGTATTGACCTTGGCACTTCGGCAGTGAAGCTGCTGCTGATGGACGAAAAGGGGAAGATACAGAAAATTGTATCAAAAGAATATCCGCTGTTTTTCCCGCATCCAGGCTGGTCAGAACAGAAACCGGAAGACTGGTTTGAAAAATCAATGGAAGGCCTTCGGGAGCTGACAGAAGAATGTGACAAAACAAAGATTGCCGGTATCGGTTTTGGCGGCCAGATGCATGGTCTGGTAGTGCTGGATGAGAACGATCAGGTGATCCGCCCGGCGATTCTCTGGAACGATGGAAGGACGGTAAAGGAAACCTCTTATCTGAACCAGGTGATCGGAAAAGAAACGCTTGCAAACTATACGGCCAATATTGCATTCGCAGGCTTCACTGCGCCGAAGCTGCTTTGGATGAAGGAGCATGAACCGGAACAATTTGCGAAAATCTGTAAGATCATGCTTCCAAAGGATTATCTGGCCTATAAGATGACAGGAAATCATTGCACAGATTATTCTGATGCGTCGGGAATGCTTCTTCTGGATGTAGAGCACAAATGCTGGTCGAAAGAAATGATGGATATTTGCGGTGTCACGAAAGAACAGTTACCTGAATTGTTTGAAAGCTATGAAGTGATCGGAACTTTGCGGAAGGATATAGCAGCCCAGCTGGGACTTCCCGAAAGTGTAAAGGTAGTTGCCGGTGCCGGAGATAATGCTGCGGCTGCGGTGGGGACCGGAACGGTGGGTGAAGGAGAATGTAACATTTCTCTGGGAACCTCCGGAACTATTTTTATTTCCAGTAAAAACTTCCAAACGGATGCATACCATGCACTGCATTCCTTTGCTCACGCAGATGGAGGCTTCCACTTGATGGGCTGTATGCTCAGCGCCGCTTCCTGCAACAAGTGGTGGATGGATGAAATTCTGAAAACAAAAGAGTATGAAAAAGAGCAGGAGTGTATTACAGGTTTGGGGGAAAATCATGTTTACTATCTGCCCTATCTTATGGGGGAGCGTTCGCCCCACAATGACCCCAGGGCGAGAGCAACCTTCACCGGAATGACCATGGATACCACCAGAGAAGATATGACGCTGGCAGTTTTAGAAGGAGTTGCCTTTGGACTCAGAGATTCCCTGGAAGTGGCCAGGGAGCTGGGAATCCAGATCCAACGAACCAAAATCTGCGGCGGCGGAGCCAAGAGTCCATTATGGAAAAAGATCATTGCTAATGTGATGAATTTGAAGGTGGATGTGATCGAAAGCGAGGAAGGTCCGGGATATGGAGGCGCTATGCTGGCAGCAGTTGGCTGCGGAGAGTTTTCATCTGTAGAAGAAGCGGCAAAGAAACTGGTAAAGGTGATTGCCACAGTGGAACCGGAGCCGGAGCTGACGGCAAAATATGAAGAAAGATACCAGACTTTTAAAAAGATCTATCCGGCAATGAAAACGTTATTTCAGGAGATGTGAGCGAAACACTCAGAAATAACAGTCAGAAAGGTATTCCAGTGATTATAGAATACACCAGGTTGATGTAAGATAGACGTATCAGGGTATATGGATTAAATTATGGAAGCCTCTAAACTGACATAAGGTAGACATATCCGGATGTATCCTTTAAATTATGAGGCCTCCAAATGGATGGAAGATTGACCGATCCGTTTGGAGGCTTGTTCTATTGTTTATCATTTGCTTTTAGGTTCTGTTTGATTCGTTCATATAATACTCTTGTCTCCGCCGGGGTTTTCTGATTTAAAATCACGATCCCATCATGGGTCTTTAGGGAAATGCCCTCCTGGCATTTTACATAGGTATAGCGGATATAATTGCCAATTTCCGCAGCTTTAAAATGACCGGCCAGAAGCCGGTAGCTGCCAAGACCATTGGTGCGGGTTCCTCTGGGAAGAGCTTCTAAATACTCTGCGGATTGGATCTGCTCCAGGGGGATCTCTTTATCTGCCCAGAAGGAGCTTTGAATCTGAAGAGCGTTGTCCTTCAGGCGGACTTTAATTTCTCCGGTAAAGAGCATGAGGCCTACAAGGGCAACCAGAATGAGAACAAAGGCGGAGGTTCCCCATTTCAGGAAGCGCTGTGTTTTGGCGGAACCTGGATTGCCTGTTTTTTCGGTTAACTCTTCCGCAGCTTGTTTGTTTTTTACCAGTGAGCTGTTTGCCAGAAAAACAGTCAGAGCCACATCCGCCAAAATCAGAATGCCTCCGGCCATCTGCATCCAGTGGGGAGCGGCAGACCAGGCCTGGAGGGCGCAGCTGGCAGTGATGATCCCCATACTCACACCCATGAGACGGCACAGCTTCTTTTCATCGTAAAGCTTCTTTTGTTCTTTGGATGCAGTATTATAGCCTGCGATCAAAAAGCTTCCTTTTCCAGTGAAAAATAAAATACTGAGAACTGCAAATACTCCTGTGATGAGCCAGATCATTTCTTCCTCCCCCTTTTAGACAGGTTTTTAGATGGATTACAGGGCTTTTCCTAAAATATAGCGGTCTTTTCCACCGTATTTCCTGGTTCGGAGCAAAATTTCAAATCCTTCTTTTTCGGCATTTCTCATGCTGTAACGGTTGTCCGGGCAGATGGTGGTCAGAATTGTTCCTCCCGGTTTGATGGTTCGGGCCTGTTCTGTACACAGAGAAATGAGAAGCCGCTGCAAACCTCTTCCCCGAAAGTCCGGATCTACCACAATGGTGTCCAGATTTGCGCAGTTTGCTACCTTTTCCTCCGGCCAGCCCAGATCCCAGCCCAGATTTTCCCGATCTTTTTTCAGAAATCCTATGGATCCATATGCGATCAACCGTTCCTCTGCGTATATTCCCAGAAGCAGATTTGGTTTTTGAAAAAATTTCTCATTTTCTGTTCTGGAGGTTTCCGCAAACCATTCCTTTTCTTCCATTCCGTCAAGGATTCTTTTTTGCAGATCCATCACATCCTCCAGATCCTGTATGGTACAAGGGCGGATATGCAGGTTCGCGTTTGTCAGAGATTCCTTTGCTAATAAGAGGTATTTTTCTTCCATGAGTGATGCACTTCCTTCTTTGGTTTTTCTGCTGTCGAGACAGGCTGATGCGAAAACATCCCTCAAAAGAGGTGGCGTTTTTATGGCTTGAGGAGTGACAGGAGACGGGGCAGGCCTGTCTGCCTTCTTTGTTTGAATTATAGCACAGTGACTGCATTTGTAAAGAACAGAAGTGGTGAAAAAACTTAAGAAAAATCTAAAGCGCTATTTATAAATGGAGCTAGCTGTATGTGGTATAATAGAAACACGAAAATTCAGGGGGGCAGCTGTTATGATTTGTGATCTTATGTACATTGAATTAAAAACAGGATATTCGGACAATGGGCCGGCATGGATCGGTTATGTGAAAACATCCAAAACAAGGAAAACGATTTATTTTAATAACCATGCTTTTCAGAAGAACATTGGCAGCTATTCAAACTATATAGACATTGAAAACGGAGAAGAATACTGGATTTCCGGTCTGAAAAAGAAAGAGAGCAATCGCCATTGGGCGGGACATGGAAAAATCATGATCGATCGCAGGGCTGTTAAGGAATATCTTTCTTTGATCGGAGAAAAGGAGCTGCCATTAAATTTATTTGAGATAATAGATATACAGGATCATTTCCCGGTCAATCGAGTGAATAAATTGTTGAATGAAAAATATCCAGCTGGTTAACTGGGAACATGGAGCAGATAGATCATCTATGTGCTCTTTTTGCTTCAATTTTAGGATTGAAACAAAGGGGAGGGTGGTGCATACTGGTAGTTGGATATCTGCGGATATAGGATTGTCGGAAAATATTATGAAAAACAGAAATGAACAGGTGAATGAAATGACAGACAGAATGATAGACAAAATGAAGGTTCGGGGAGCCAGAGTGCATAACCTGAAAAACATTGATGTGGATATTCCGCTGAACCAAATCGTGGGAATCGCGGGGGTATCCGGTTCTGGAAAATCGTCCCTGGCACTGGGAGTCCTCTATGCAGAGGGTTCCAGACGGTATCTGGACGCTCTTTCCACCTACACCAGACGGAGGATGACCCAGGCGGAGAAAGCTCAGGTGGATGAGGTGCTGTATGTACCGGCGGCGCTGGCGCTGCGGCAGCGCCCGGGAGTGCCGGGGATCCGAAGCACCTTTGGCACAGGGACGGAATTGTTAAACAGCCTGCGGCTGATGTTTTCCCGGCTGGCCAGCCATCGCTGTCCCAATGGCCATTATCTGGAGCCGACTCTTCTGGTGGCGGCGGAGAAGGAGCTGGAGTGCCCGGTGTGCGGAGCCAGATTCTATGCGCCCTCTGCGGAAGAGCTGGCCTTCAACAGCCAGGGGGCCTGTCGTACCTGCGAAGGCACAGGGACGGTGCGGCGGGTGGATTTAGATACCCTGGTGCCGGATGATACCCTTACCATTGATGAGGGAGCAGTGGCGCCCTGGAATTCCCTGATGTGGTCGCTGATGACAGACGTGTGCCGGGCCATGGGAGTCCGGACGGATGTGCCCTTTCGGGAACTGACGGACTGGGAGAAGGAGATGGTATATCACGGGCCGGCAGAGAAACGGCATATTATCTATAAGGCCAAGAAATCCAATCAGGCAGGGGAACTGGATTTTACTTATTATAATGCAGTGTACACCGTGGAGAATGCCCTGGCTAAGGTGAAGGATGAGAAAGGCATGAAGCGGGTGGAAAAATTTTTGAAGCAGCAGGTATGTCCGGATTGCGGCGGCTCACGTCTGTCGGAAGAGGCCAGAGCGCCGAAACTTCAGGGGATTTCTCTGGATGAGGCCTGCCGCATGCCTCTGGCAGAGCTGACAAATTGGGTGGATGATGTGCCGGGATCTCTGCCCGGGGAGATGAGGCCCATGGCGGAGAGCATTTGCGCATCCTTTCAGACAGGGGCAAAGCGCCTTTTGGATTTAGGGCTGGGCTACCTGAACTTGGAGCGAGGGTCCAGTACCTTGTCTACCGGAGAGCGGCAGCGGATGCAGCTGGCCAGAGCAGTGCGCAATCGTACCACGGGGGTACTGTATGTGCTGGATGAGCCGTCCATTGGACTTCATCCCTCTAATCTGGTAGGGCTTACGGGGGTGATGGAGGATCTGATCCGGGACGGCAATTCTGTGGTGCTGGTGGATCATGACACCCGGATTTTATCTCAGGCAGATTGGATTATTGAGATGGGGCCTCAGGCGGGGGTAGGGGGCGGCTGTATCATTGCTCAGGGACCGCTTCACGCTGTGGAGAAAGATCCGGCTTCCCAGATTGGTCCCTTTCTCACAGGAAGATCAAAGGTGCAGGTAAGAAGCAGGGCCAAGAGTGGGGAGCTTTTTGCAGAGGGAAGTATCTGCCTGTCCACAGGGAAGATCCATACGGTAAAGCCTTTGCAGGCGAAGATACCCAAGGGAAAACTGACTGTGGTAACCGGAGTTTCCGGTTCCGGAAAAACAACCCTGATTCTGGAGAGTCTGGTCCCGGCACTGAAGGCGGTTCTGGAAGGCTGCCCTCTGCCGAAGCATGTACATTCTGTGGAGGCCGAGGGGATCCGGCAGGTGAAGCTGATCGATGCTTCCCCCATTGGGATCAATGTGCGCTCTACTGTGGCTACCTATGCCAATGTCCACGATGAGCTGCGAAAGATTTTTGCCAGAACCCCAAAAGCAAAGGAGCTTGGCTATCGGGCAGGAGATTTTTCCTACAATACAGGAAGTCTCCGCTGTCCGGAATGTGATGGAACCGGGGTGATCAGCCTGGATGTGCAGTTTTTGCCGGATGTGGAGATCCCCTGTCCTGTTTGTCAGGGATCCCGGTATGGAAAGACTGCCAGAAAAGTAAGGATTAAAAACAGCAGAGGAGAGCAAGTTTCCCTTCCGGAGCTGATGGATATGGATATCAATACAGCTTTGGAGAACTGCCGGGGAATGAAGCTGGTTTGCCAGAGACTTCAGGTGCTGAAGGATCTGGGGCTTGGTTATCTGACCTTGGGAGAGGAGACTCCCAGTCTCTCAGGAGGAGAAGCTCAGCGTCTGAAGCTGGCCAGTGAGCTGGGGAAAATGCAGTCTGATTCGGTGTTTGTGTTCGATGAGCCAACCATCGGCCTGCATCCTTTCGATGTGCAGACACTTCTTGGCGTATTTCAGATGCTGATAGAGAAGGGAGCTACGGTAATCGTCATTGAGCATGATCTGGATGTGATACGAAATGCAGATTATATCATAGATATGGGGCCCGGAGGTGGAGAAGCAGGGGGCCGGATCGTGGCAGCAGGAGTTTTGGAAGATATTAGAATACTCCGGAGAGCGCTACCGGAAGATTTTTGTAGAGAATGATGAAACACTGTAAAAAGTAGAAAAAGGGAAGAGAGGATAGAGAAGAGCTGTATAATAGAATACTGCGATACAGGAATGCCGAGAGAAAAAGATGCGTTGAAAGAGAACCCATGGGGGACAGAACCGCCCTGGAATAAATAATTGTAAAGTAAGAAAGACTGCTGCAAAATGAGATAGGTGACAGCGCATTGGCGCTGTGCTGCGGAAGCAAGAAATCATTTTGCGGCAGTCCTTTTTGTTTTACAGTAAATCCCTTCCTGTGAAAGAAAAATGCTCCGCAGGATCGCACTGCGGCGGATCGGGAAGATGTCGCCAAAGCGATCCGGTCCAGGTGGAGAAGCCTGCGGGAAGGCTTCTTTCCGAAACGTGTATTCGGAGGTCTTTTGAGGCCAAGATGGGGAGATCGTAGGGGGGACGCGGCTACTGTTCCATTTGCCGTCCCATAAAACCGGCAGCACACTTAGCCAGGATCCGTTCCGTTTCCCCCATGCTCCTCTTTACGTCCTTGCTGCGGAGGATCACAGAGCCGATCACATCTCCCTCACAGAGAATGGGGCTGATTACCTGAGGGTATTCGTTGTCCTGATCCTCATTGGTAATCTTTACCGGAGCTTTACTGCCGGAATCTGTACTTACATGCTCCCGGTCATTCATGACGGCTTCCAGCTGACCGGTGACCGGATGGCCGATGGTATCTTTTCGGATCCCTCCTGCGGCAGCGATCACCTGATCCCGGTCTGTAATACATACGCTGTGGCCGGAGGCAGAGGCTAAGGCTTCTGCATATTCTTTTGCAAAGCTTCCAAGCTCTCCTATGGGAGAATATTTTTTCAGGATAATTTCCCCTTCCCGGTCTGTAAAAATTTCCAAAGGATCTGCTTCCCGGATCCGCAGAGTGCGGCGGATCTCTTTGGGAATGACCACCCGGCCCAGATCGTCGATTCGTCTTACAATACCTGTAGCTTTCATATCATTTCCTCCATGGATTGTGTCATTCTTCTGGAGCTTAGTATCTGTAAAAACAGGAAAATTATACTTTTTTTTCAAAAAATCCCTTTGACAGAAAACCGATCGAACATACCACCAGTCCGCTGAGCAACAGGATCCAGAAAATATTCTGGGAAAAACGGTCAAACAGATAACCGTAGAGTAACTGTCCCAGAGGCTGAGCACATAAAGAAAGGGTAAATACATAGGACATTACCTTTCCCATAAGCTGTTTTGGGGTTCGGCTCTGGATCACAGACATGGCGTAGGTAGAGAAGATGCTGCAGCCAAACTGGCATGCTCCGAACAAAAGGATCAGGCTCAGATAGCGGGGAATAACGCCGATAGGGAGAAGAAAGAGAAATCCTCCCAGGATCAGAGATCCGCCGAAGGAGAGAAAAATCAGTGCCAGGTGGGAAAAACGCAAACGTTTTGCCAGGAGAGCCACTGCGAGGCTTCCCAGAATGGCGGCAGCCCCCATGGCGCTCTCTGCCGCTCCATAGAGCCTGGCGGAGAGGCCCATTACTGTCCGGATCAGATAGGGAAAGCCCACCACTAAAATACCTGCAAGAAAAAGGCTTACCAGCCCGGCAAGGAGCAGAAGCCGGAGAATATCCGGTTCTTTTCTGCACAGAAAGTCCATACTCAGAAGGAAATCTTCCCGGATGACAGAAGGAAGGAAACCTGTTTTTTCCGGCTTGCGGTAAGGGAGACGGAGAAGGGTTTCCAACAGTGCAGTGAGAAAGAAACAGGCCATAGTCCCGTAAAGGATGGGGTGGATGCCGAAGGAGGAGTACAGCAGGCTGCCTAAAAAAGGAGTGACGAGGGAGAGGATGGCAGCAGCCTGGTTCACAGCGGCATTTCCGGATATCAGCTGATCCTGGGAGAGCAGCTCCGGGATACAGGCAGAGACAACGGGGGATTCAAAGGCTCCCAGAATGGACAGGATCACCAGCAGGATGCCAACCACCCAGAGAGAGCTGGAAGGGGAGAGCAGCAAAGCGGCGGCAAGGACGGAAACGCCGGAAAGCAGATCCAGAGCGATCATCAGTCTGCGTCGGTTCCTGCGGTCTGCCAGGATACCGCCCAGGGGGGATAGGACAATGGTGGGAATCATGGAGAGGGCCAGAAGACCGCCAAAGACAGAGGCGGAGCCGGTGAGTTCCAGAACGTACATGGACAGGGCGAACTTCAGGGTAAAGTTTCCCAGGAGAGAGGTGATCTGACCGAGAAGCAAAAGGGTAAAGTTTTTGTGAAACAGTTTCTGGTTCATAGGAATCCTCCTTTATAAAAATAGTAAACTAGTATTAATACCGAACGAACGTATGTATAAGCGAAAAAGAAAGCCAGCGCAAAAAAAGCGCCGGTATCTTTTTTGGAAAACTCAGTCCTGCGGAGGAGAAACCTGACTGCAGAATCGTTCCACCATATCCGAGATTTCCTGGTTGATGAGGGGAACACCCATTTTTTCCAGCATCTCCCCAAGAAATGCGAATTTGTGCAGCAGCTCTTCACTGGAAGCAGGGAAGATAGAGGGCATCAGCCAGAGGCTTGTGAGAAGCGGAAGCAGTTGGGCGATCTCTTCCGGATAGTCAGTGTGCAAAGAGCCGTCCTGATTGCCTTCCTCTATCAGATCCCGGAAATAGGGGGTCAGAACTTTTCGGTTGGAAATGATCATTTCTACCAAAAGCTTCGGATTTTTTGTGATGGAGAGAGCCTGAAGATTCATTTGGGTGCGGGCTTCATCCATCTGATTGAGCCGAATGGCTTCCCGGAGCTTTTCCAGACCGGAGAGATCCTTCCGGCTGCGGACGGCCTCAAAGGGGTTGTTCTCAAAAAACATCCGGTCTCCCACAGCGTCCATGATCTCTTCCTTGGATCTAAAGTGATGGTAGATGGCGCCTTTTGACAGATCTCCCAGGTCATCTACAATGTCCTGGATGGTGGTGTTGTCATAGCCTTTCTCCAAAAACAGGCGCTGGGCGGTATCCAGGATCCGGTTTACGGTCACTTCAGGATATTTGTTTCTGGCCATGCAGTCACTCCTTCCTTATACATACTGTTGGTATGTATAAAGTATAAAAGGCGGAGCTGTGTTTGTCAAGACCTGTCTTTGGTCAACTGAAATTTCTCTTTGCAACGGATATTTTCCTGGCTGTGTTTCCCTTTGACAGCCTGATTTTTTCACTATACAGCCTAAGATGATCCAGAGTTTTCTGGAAACCCAGAGGGAAACTCTCTGCCTGGAAATATTGAGTTTCTGGAAATTTTATGCTATACTCCAAGCGATATAATCATGGAAAGAGAGTGTTTTGAAAGGAGTTTTTATGGCATCCAATATTAAGACTATGACAGAGGGAAAACCGGTCTCCCTTATTGTGGCCTTTGCCTTGCCTTTGATGGCCGGAAATGTTTTTCAGCAGCTTTACACGGTAGTGGATACCATGGTGGTGGGAAAAGCTTTAGGAGTAAATGCTTTAGCGGCTCTGGGGGCCGCAGAATGGCTTAACTGGCTGATGCTGGGGATCATTCAGGGGCTTACTCAGGGTTTTGCTATTCTGATTGCTCAGAAATTTGGAGCAAAACAGATCGAAAAGCTCAAACAGGTGATCGGCAGTTCCGCAGTGCTGGCAGCAGTCAGCGCTTTGGTGCTTTTTGTTTTAGGGCAGTTGATGGCCTGGCCTATTCTGGCTCTGCTTCAGACGCCGGATACGATCATTGGCAATACCCTGTTGTATTTGCGGATCATGTATGCCGGGGTGCCTGTGGTAATGTCTTACAATCTGCTGGCGTCGATCCTCCGGGCTCTGGGAGATGGAAAAACTCCTTTGTATGCCATGGTGGCTGCTTCAGTAATCAATATCGGCCTGGATCTGCTTTTTGTTCTGGTATTTCACTGGGGCATTGCAGGCGCTGCCATTGCCACCCTCATTGCCCAGGTATTTTCCGGTCTGTTTTGTTTTTGGCATATTCGGAAAATTGAATTTTTAGATATGAAAAAACATCATTTCCAGCTGCATCGCCCATTGGCGAAAAAGCTGTTCCTCCTGGGAACTCCCATGGCATTCCAGAATATTATGATTGCGGTGGGGGGAATGATTGTCCAGCTGGTGGTAAACGGCTTCGGAGTGGTATTCATAGCCGGCTTTACTGCTACAAATAAGCTTTATGGAGTGCTGGAGGTGGCTGCCACCTCCTATGGCTATTCTATGATCACCTATGTAGGCCAAAATCTGGGAGCCGGAAAAACAGATCGGATCCGCAAGGGAGTCCGAAGCGCCAATCTTATAGCCATCCTAACCTCTTTGGTGATTGCTGCAGCCATGCTGTTGTTTGGAAAAGTCATTCTCAGCTGGTTTATTTCCGGAAATCCTCAGGAGGCGGAACAGGCTTTGCAGATTGCTTATTTTTATCTGGCTATTATGAGCCTGTTTCTTCCGGTTTTGTATATCCTCCATGTGGTGCGCTCCGCCATCCAGGGGATGGGCAATACTGTGCTGCCCATGATGTCCGGCGTAGCCGAATTTGTAATGCGTACTCTTACTGCCATTTTTCTTCCCCTGGCGATAGGTCAGACCGGAATCTTCTTTGCTGAGATCATGGCCTGGTTCGGCGCAGACATTATTCTCATCACCAGTTACTTTGTGACCATCAAAAAAATAGAAAAGAAATTCAACATAAGAGTAGAGGAAGATGTTTAGGTATGAGACAGGGGAGAAGAAGGTAAAAACGGAAGTTACGCAAGGGAAAAAATTATGGTTAAATTAAAAAAGAACATTGTTTTCTATTTTTTATGGAATTAGGAATGGTTTTGATTTTTGGTATATTTTGATGGCAGCGATTATATTTATCCCGTCTATAGTTATATTTTATAACTCAAGTGCATGGGGTTATGTAATTATATATGCAGTTAGTGCATTATTGGGGAATTTGATAGGATTACCATTAAGGGAAAAATAAATCCCAGTTTGTTAAGCTGATAAGAGTTATAAAAATCGGAAGTTCATGGGTGTGACTGTATCTATTGCTAATATTTGGATGGTAATAGACGATTATCAATCTATCCAAAGACTTATTGGAAAAAAGAGCGTGGCTATCCTTTTTGTGTTCTGTGCTATATTGCAAGTACTGCTATTGCATATTTTGTAGGTTATGTCCATGGGACATCCTGTTCTGAGTATAACTCCAATTTGTTGAATAGATAGCAAACCCAGCCGAGCCAGTAGGCGGCAGGTAAATGGGCTTCGCTCACCGTTGACAGTCCTGACTGTCTTTGCAGGTGGGTAATCAAGGGGCGACAGCGGAAAGTGCTGCCGCCCTTTCCTATAATTGAAGAATTCTGACATGGAGGACTACATCTGAACAAAGCTGATTGAACGTATACGGTAAATCATTAGTACCGTGCTAGTTTCACTAAAATCTGAGATAATTGACTCTGAAAAAACTAAGTTTTTCTTGAGGAGGATGATCTCATGGATAAATCAACACATCAGATCCGGT